>BNJS01000992.1_pt1 | contig 287137 bp, 331 predicted proteins | sample 8540461 | NCBI WGS metagenome assembly BNJS01 (sample SAMD00202454, study PRJDB9452) | human saliva metagenome | isolation source: human saliva | place: Japan
CAGAACCAATTGTGCTTTCTTGCACCATGGGATCCAATGGAGACTTTGGCTGAATAAAGCGTAGAGGAATCAGGTCTGAAACCCGGGTTCCTTTTAAAGTTGCTTGATTACATGATACCGAAGAAACGAGCTGCGATACCTACTGCAAAGAGTGCAAGGATGATTGAGATAGGTGATACTTTTTCTTAAGCAACACATGCAAAGGAAAGTAAGGAGAAGTCCCATCAATCCTGGAATCAATGAGTTCAACTGACCTTGAAGGGTTTGTGGTTGAATCTTATCTAGGCTCAATCCACCAAGTGCTTGACCAAGGATACCTTTCAATTCAGCACCTGATACAGGACCTTCTGGGAAGTTGATGTAGGCACCTTCAGCCAATTGTTTACCTGGAAGGTTAACAGTGAAGTTGATCGATACCCAACGTTGTACAAGAACGGCAAGGATGAACATACCAAGGATAGAAGCACCTTTAGTGATGTCTTTCAAAGATACCACCAGACATGTCTTTAGTGATTTTCAGATCCAGCTTTTGTAACCAAATTCTTGTGTGTACCATAGGAAGGCCATACGGATCGCGTTCCATCCGAAGAAGAAGAGAAGTGGACCAACCAAGTTACCAGATGCAGCAAGTGATGCACCAAGAGCTCCAAGGATAGACGAACTGTAAACCAGAATACTGGGTCACCGATACCAGCAAGAGGTCCCATCATACCGATTTTAACCCCTTGGATAGCAGCGTCGTCGATTTCAACACCGTTCGCACGTTCTTCTTCAAGTGCAAGAGTAACCCCCATGATTGGAGCAGCTACGTATGGGTGAGTGTTAAAGAACTCAAGGTGACGCTCAAGAGCAGCAGCTTGGTCTTCTTTAGTAGTGTACAATTTTTTGATAGCTGGGATCAATGAGTAAGCCCAACCCAAGTTTTGCATACGCTCGTAGTTCCAAGAACCTTGAAGGAATTGTGAACGCCACCAAACTTTTTTACGATCTGATTTTGATAATTGAAGTTTTTCAGTCATGATTGTTCCCCTTTCTAGTAGTCTTCTAGGATATCACCGATTGGGTCGTTAGAAGTCGCAGCTCCGCCGCCACCGTTACCACCTTGTTTTGAAAGGTTAAGGTAGATGAAGGCAAGGGCAACACCGACTACACCAAGGGCAATCAAAGTCAATTGAGAAATGGCAGCAAAAGCAAAACCGATTGCGAAGAATGGCCATACTTCACGAGTTGCCATCATGTTGATAACCATAGCGTAACCAACGGCAACGACCATAGCACCACCGACAGCCATACCACCGTTCAACCAGTCTGGCATCAATTTAAGAGCATCTTGAACGGCAGAAGCTGGGATAGCGATAAGGAAGGCTGCAGGGATAGCAATACGAAGACCTTGAAGAAGAAGTGCGATAAAGTGAGCACGTTCAACAGCTGCAATATTTCCTTCTTTAGCAGCAGCATCTGCAGTGTGAACCAAACCAACTGAGATTGTACGAACAATCATAGTCAAGAAAAGTCCAGCTACGGCAAGAGGGATAGCTGTTGCTGTTGCAACGGCGATACCTTCAGTAGTAAAGTTACCACCTTTGATCAAGATGATTGCTGCGGCAACAGATGCAAGAGCAGCGTCAGGAGCTACGGCAGCTCCGATGTTTGCCCAACCAAGGGCGATCATTTGAAGTGATCCACCAAGCATAACCCCTGCTTCGAGGTTACCAGTTGCAAGTCCGATAAGGGTACATGCGACGATTGGTTGATGGAATTGGAATTGGTCGAGGATACCTTCAAGACCTGCAAGGAAGGCAACAACTACAACCAAGACAGCAGAAATAATTGAAATATCTGACATGGTTTTATTCCTTTTCTATTTAATGATAATAAAGTGAAAAATTTTCTTAGAATTCTTCTATAGTTATTGATGTCTATTATTGAACGTTGGCTTTGTTAATCAAGTCAAACAAATCTTTTTTGGTGTCGTTTGGTACTTTACGTACGTCAAATTCAACACCGAGGTCACGCATTTTTTCAAATGTAGCAACGTCTTCTTTGTCCATAGACAAAACGTTGTTGACCATTGTTTTACCTGTTGAGTGAGCCATTGATCCTACGTTAAGAGTCTTGATTGGCACGCCACCTTCGATTGCACGAAGAGCATCTTGAGGTGTTTCAAACAAGATAAGGGCATGTGTTTCTCCAAAGCGTGGGTCTTTTGAAACCTCAATCAATTTTTGGATTGGAACCACATTGGCTCTGACATTATTTGGAGCTGCTTGTTTAATCAATTCTTTACGAAGGTCGTCGTTGGCAACGTTATCTGAAGCAACGATGATACGGTCTGCTTTTGAATCTGGAGTCCAAGCAGTTGCAACCTGACCGTGAAGTAAACGAGTGTCTAGACGGGCAAGATTGATTTTCAGTTTACCGTCACCGATAACAGTTCCTTCTGGGATAGCAGCTTGGGCAACTGGAGCAGCTGCAGCACTTGCAACTTCTTCAACTGGATTTAACTCTTCTGGAAGAGCTTTGATGCCATCTTTGGCTTCTTTGATAATATTCGCAGCGACTTTTTCCACACCTGCTGTAGCGTCCATGAGGCGCTCTGTATAGGCTTGGATTAACATCGGTAAGTTAAGTCCTGTGATGATGGCAAACTTACGATCAGGATTTTCTCCCATCACGCGACTAGCTTGGTTGAATGGAGAACCACTCCAAAGGTCAGCCAAAACTAGCACCTCATCTTCTGCGTCAAATGCAGCCACAGCGTTGTTAAATTTAGCATATAGGTCATCTGGACCTTCATTTGGCATAAAGGTTACAACTTGAACCTTTTCTTGTTCACCAAAAATCATAGATCCTGACTGATGAATACCTGCAGCAAATTCACCGTGGCTCGCAATAATGATTCCGATACTCATTATTGTCATTCCTCCTTATAAAATGTTGTGCCCATTGTTTAAGAAAACTTTAAGTCCTCCTTGATATTAACTGAGAGCACAAAGACCAGCTTGCAAGCTGGTCAGCATGGACTATAAGAATAAGTCTTGTAGGGTTTTGGCAACCCCATCTTGGTCATTGGTCAGGGCAATTTGCTCATCCGCATAGGGAGTAGCTCTGGGTTGGCATTTTTCATGGCATAGCCCTTCCCAGCAAAAGCGAGCATTTCGGTATCATTGTGTTCATCTCCAAAAGGCAATCAAATCCTTTTTGTCACGGTTCATTACCTTGAGCAAGTAGTCCAAAGCAAAGGCCTTGTTGACTCCTTTTGGGGTACACTCAAGGATATTGAGCGGACCTCCCCAGGTATTGATAGACAGTTGATGCTGGTAGAAGGCGTTCATTTCTTTTGCCAAGGCATACTTTGTCACTGGCTCTGGTCTGCAACAGGATACAGTTAGGATCCTTGGTTACCAACTCAGGCTGGAATTGATCTTCAGGCTGGAAAGCTTCTACACCAAATAGTTTGGGATTGGCAATTTCTTCATTAGGATTTGTAATGTAGAATTTTTTACGATATTCTCCAGCGATAAAATCGGCTTGAATGTCCTCTGAACGTTGAACCATGTCTAACAGATATTTTTTGTCTACAGTCAAACACTTTTCAAAGTCCCAAACTTGGTCTGGTAAATGAGTAAGGGAGCCGTTGAAATTAATCATAGGAGTGTCTAAGCCTAGTTCACGGTAGAAAATCTTTTGACATTCGGTAAGGGCGCCCTGTCGTAATAATAACCTGATGGCCCTTTTTTTCAGCAACTTTTTTTAATGGTTTCTTTTGGTAAAGTCAGAAATCTGACTGTCTGAGTTGAGCAGGGTTCCATCTAGGTCAACTGCAATAATTTTTTTCGTCATATGAAACCTTTCTAGTGTCTTTTCCAGATAAGATGTCTACTATTATAACAAAAAGCAGATAGAAAAGCAGATTCGAAACAAAAAATGAAATTGTATCAATTTCTTAAATAAATCAAACAAAGATATTGAAAAAGTGAATGATAAATGATATAATTCTATTATTGTTCGTAAAAATTAAAAGGAGATTGATAATGGACAAATTATTTAAACTAAAAGAGAACGGTACAGACGTTCGTACAGAGGTTCTCGCTGGTTTAACAACTTTCTTTGCAATGAGCTATATTCTCTTTGTAAACCCACAAATTCTTTCGCAAACAGGAATGCCTGCTCAGGGTATCTTCCTAGCAACGATTATTGGTTCTGTGGTAGGAACTCTTATGATGGCTTTTTATGCTAACTTACCATATGCCCAAGCACCAGGTATGGGACTGAATGCTTTCTTTACCTTTACAGTTGTCTTTGGACTTGGTTATTCTTGGCAAGAAGCCTTGGCTATGGTCTTCATTTGTGGTATTATTTCATTGATTATTACTTTGACAAATGTACGCAAAATGATCATTGAATCCATTCCTACTGCTCTTCGTTCAGCTATTTCAGCTGGTATCGGTGTCTTCCTTGCTTACGTAGGGATTAAGAATGCTGGACTTTTGAAATTTACGATTGATCCAGGTAACTATACTGTTGTAGGAGAAGGGGCTGACAAAGCTCAAGCAACGATTGCAGCAAACTCTTCAGCGGTTCCAGGATTGGTTGACTTTTAATAATCCCAGCTGTTTTGGTGGCTCTTGCAGGACTTGCTATTACTATCTTCTTTGTCATCAAAGGGATTAAGGGAGGGATTATCCTTTCTATCTTAACAACAACAGTTCTTGCAATTGCAGTAGGTTTAGTTAATATTTCTAGCATTGATTTTTCAAATAATCACTTGGGTGCTGCGGTAGAAGATTTGAAGAAAATTTTTGGTGCAGCTCTTGGTTCAGAAGGTTTGGGAGCTTTGATTTCAGATACAGCTCGCTTACCTGAGACTCTTATGGCTATTCTTGCCTTTTCATTAACAGATATTTTCGATACAATTGGTACTCTAATTGGTACTGGTGAAAAAGTTGGAATCATTGCTTCTAAAGGTGAAAACAATGAATCAGTTAAATTGGACAAAGCTCTTTATTCTGATTTAATTGCTACAACAATTGGTGCAGTAGCTGGTACTTCAAACGTAACGACTTATGTTGAGTCTGCTGCTGGTATCGGTGCAGGTGGACGTACTGGTTTGACAGCCTTGGTCGTGGCAATCTGTTTTGCAATCTCAAGCTTCTTTAGCCCACTTCTAGCGATTGTACCAACAGCTGCTACAGCTCCAATCTTGATTATCGTTGGGATTATGATGTTGGCTAGCTTGAAAAATATTCATTGGGATGATATGTCTGAAGCGGTTCCTGCTTTCTTCACATCTATCTTTATGGGATTCAGCTACTCTATCACTCAAGGGATTGCAGTTGGTTTCTTGACTTACACTTTGACTAAGCTTGTCAAAGGTCAAGCTAAAGATGTTCATGTCATGATTTGGATTTTGGATGCCTTGTTTATCCTTAACTACATCAGCATGGCCCTATAATAGAATTACCCAGGGGGATTTTCCCCCTTTTTTAATACAAAGGAGATAGGTGATGAAAGGGAAAAGTATGTGGAAAGAATTGTTGAATCGTGCAGGTTGGCTTTTGGTCTTTTTGTTAGCGACAATTTTATATCAGATTCCTTTAGCAGTTACTGCAATTTTAGCTTTACATCAAGTACCACTGTTACAGTCAGGGCTGATAGTTGCTGGTATTTCAATTGTGGTTCTGGCACTATTTATCATTGGAGCTCGTAAAACGCAGTTAGCAAGTTTTAATTTTTCTTTTTTTAGAGCTAAGGATTTGGCACGTTTGGGCTTGAGTTATTTAGTCATTATCTGTTCAAATATACTTGGTTCTATCTTGTTACAACTGTCAAATGAGACGACAACAAGTAATCAGTCTCAGATTAACGATATGGTTCAGCATAGTTCTCTGATTTCCAGTTTCTTCTTGCTAGCCTTGCTAGCTCCGATTTGTGAGGAAATCTTGTGCCGTGGGATTGTTCCTAAAAAGATTTTCCGAGGTAAGGAGAACTGGGGATTTGTAGTTGGTACGATTGTGTTTGCTTTATTGCATCAACCAAGTAATTTACCTTCTTTATTGATTTATGGAGGTATGTCGATCGTTCTATCTTGGACGGCTTACAGGACCCAACGTTTGGAAATGTCTATCTTACTTCACATGATTGTGAATGGGGTTGCTTTCTGTTTGTTGGCTCTCGTGGTGATTTTGAGTCGGACATTAGGGCTTTCTGTTTAAGATTTTTGACAATTGCTTACTTGTTTCTACTGGGAAAAAGATGAATTCAATCGTGTCCATCTTTTTCTTTTTATGGTAAAATAGAGAAATAATATGATGAAAAGCCTTGAGGGAGTGACCGATATGTCAAGTAAAGCCAATCATGCAAAGACAGCTATTTGCGGAATTATCAATGTAACCCCAGATTCCTTTTCGGACGGTGGTCAATTTTTTGCTCTTGAGCAGGCACTCCAGCAGGCTCGTAAATTGATAGCAGAAGGAGCCAGTATGCTAGATATCGGTGGAGAATCAACTCGGCCGGAAGAAGTAGCTATGTTGAGATAGAAGAGGAAATCCAGCGTGTTGTTCCAGTGATTAAAGCGATTCGCAAGGAAAGTGATGTCCTTATTTCTATCGATACTTGGAAGAGCCAGGTGGCAGAGGCCGCTTTGGCTGCTGGTGCTAATCTAGTTAATGATATCACTGGTCTCATGGGTGATGAAAAAATGGCTCATGTGGTAGCTGAAGCGAGAGCGAAAGTAGTCATTATGTTTAATCCAGTTATGGCACGACCTCAGCACCCTAGCTCGCTCATCTTTCCTCATTTTGGTTTTGGTCAAGCTTTTACAGAGGAAGAGTTAGCTGACTTCGAAAAATTGCCAATCGAAGAGTTGATGGAGACTTTCTTTGAACGAGCACTAGCGAGAGCAAATCAAGCTGGGATTGCACAAGAAAATATCCTGTTGGATCCGGGAATCGGCTTTGGTCTGACCAAGAAAGAAAATCTGCTCCTTTTACGGGACCTGGATAAACTACATCAGAAAGGTTATCCAATCTTTCTTGGAGTGTCGCGCAAGCGATTTGTCATCAATATCCTTGAAGAAAGTGGTTTTGAAGTCAATCCTGAGACAGAGCTTGGTTTCCGAAATCGGGACACGGCTTCGGCTCATGTAACTAGTATCGCGGCTAGACAGGGTGTAGAAGTGGTGCGCGTGCATGACGTAGCTAGTCACAGGATGGCAGTTGAAATTGCCTCCGCTATTCGTCTGGCTGATGATGCGGAAAATCTAGATTTAAAACAATATAAATAAGATGAAAGAAATTGAAAACAATCAGTGGATTGCTAACTATCGGACGGATCAACCGCATTTTGGCTTGGAACGAATGGTGGAACTGTTAGCTTTGCGTGGCAATCCCCATCTCAAACTCAAGGTCATCCATATCGGAGGAACCAATGGCAAGGGCTCGACCATTGCTTTTTTGAAAAATATGCTCGGAAAAGCTAGGGCTGAGAGTTGGTGTGTTCAGCTCGCCCTATCTCATTCATTATACAGACCAGATTAGCATCAATGGGGAATCTATCCCAGAAGCAAGACTAGAAACCCTCATGGCAGACTATCAGACTTTGCTTGAAGGAGAAGCGGCTGCCAATTTGCAGGGGACAACCGAGTTTGAGATTATCACAGCCATAGCTTATGATTACTTTGCCTCAGAGCAAGTAGATGTGGCCATCATGGAAGTTGGTATGGGAGGACTTTTGGATAGTACCAATGTTTGCCAGCCTATTCTAACAGGCATTACGACCATTGGATTGGACCATGTAGCCCTACTTGGTGACACCTTGGAAGCCATAGCAGAGCAGAAAGCTGGTATTATCAAACAAGGTATTCCCTTGGTAACAGGTCGTATCGCTCCAGAAGCTTTGGCTGTGATTGACCGCATTGCGGAAGGGAAAGATGCGCCGAGACTTGCCTATGGGACAGATTATCAGGTCAGTCATCAAAGAGAGTGTGGTAACAGGGTGAAAGTCTTTTGACTATACAAGTGTTGTCAGACAAGGTCGCTTTCCAGACTGGCCTGCTTGGTTTGCACCAGATAGAGAATGCTGGGATGGCTCTAGCTTTACTTGATACTTTTTGTCAAGAAGATGGGCGAAAACTAGCAAGCAATGACTTGCTTGCTCAAGCTTTGGAAGAAACAAGTTGGCCGGGGCGTTTGGAGGTTGTGTCTAGAGACCCCTTGATGATTTTGGATGGAGCCCACAATCCCCATGCTATCAAGGCTTTATTAGCAACCTTGCAAGAACGCTTTGCGGATTATCATAAGGAAATCCTCTTTACTTGTATCAAAACCAAGGCCTTGGAGGATATGTTGGACTTGCTGGGGACATGCCAGATACCGAGCTTACCCTGACACATTTTGACGATAGTCGGGCGACTGATGAAAGCGTGCTGAAAGAGGCAGCTAAGTCTAGAAATCTCAGCTACCAAGGTTGGCAGGATTTTCTAGAGCAGAAATTGACAGATAAAAAAGAAGAGAAACAAACAGTTAGGATTGTCACAGGTTCCTTGTATTTCTTGAGCCAAGTGAGAGCCTATCTGATGGAGAGGAAGAACGAGAATGGATACACAAAAGATTGAAGCAGCTGTAAAAATGATTATCGAGGCTGTCGGGAGAGGACGTTAATCGCGAGGGCTTGCAGGAAACACCTGCTCGTGTGGCTCGTATGTACCAAGAGATTTTTTTCAGGTCTTGGTCAAACAGCGGAGGAACATTTGTCAAAAATCCTTTGAGATTATTGACGATAACATGGTGGTAGAAAAGGATATCTTTTTTTCCATACCATGTGTGAACACCACTTTCTACCATTTTTATGGGTAGAGCGCATATTGCCTACATTCCAGATGGTCGTGTGGCAGGTTTGTCTAAGCTAGCCCGTACGGTTGAAGTTTATTCGAAAAACCACAAATTCAAGAACGTTTGAATATCGAAGTGGCCGATGCCTTGATGGAGTATCTAGGTGCTAAAGGAGCCTTTGTTGTCATTGAGGCGGAACATATGTGTATGAGCATGCGTGGTGTCAGAAAACCAGGCACTGCAACCTTGACGACAGTAGCTCGTGGTCTATTTGAAACAGATAAGGACCTCCGAGACCAGGCTTATCGTTTAATGGGACTATAATACTCTTCGAAAATCTCTTCAAACCAGGTCAGCTTCCATCTGCAACCTCAAAACAGTGTTTTGAGCAGCTTGCGGCTAGCTTCCTAGTTTGCACTTTGATTTTCATTGAGTATAAAAAGAATCCGCTTGAAGCGGATTTTTCTAGAAAGGAATCATTATGGATCAACTGCAGATTAAGGATTTGGAAATTTTTGCCTATCATGGTCTTTTTCCTAGTGAGAAAGAATTGGGGCAGAAGTTTGTCGTTTCAGCTATCCTATCCTATGATATGACCAAGGCGGCTACAGACTTGGATTTAACAGCTTCTGTCCATTACGGAGAACTGTGTCAGCAGTGGACGACTTGGTTTCAGGAAACAACTGAGGACTTGATTGAAACGGTAGCTTACAAACTGGTAGAACGTACTTTTGAGGTTTATCCTCTTGTCCAAGAAATTCAGCTGGAACTGAAAAAACCTTGGGCGCCAGTGCATTTGCCACTAGATACTTGCTCGGTAACCATTCATCGCCGCAAGCAACGAGCCTTTATCGCCCTAGGAAGCAATATGGGGGATAAGCAAGCAAACTTGAAACAAGCCATTGAGAAAATGCAATCTCGTGGTATCCATATTCTCAAAGAGTCCAGTGTCTTGACGACGGAGCCTTGGGGTGGTGTGGAGCAGGATAGCTTTGCTAATCAAGTGGTTGAGGTTGAAACCTGGTTGCCTGCCCCAGTGCTATTAGATACCTTGTTAGCCATTGAGTCAGAGCTGGGACGGGTGAGAGAAGTGCATTGGGGACCTCGTTTGATTGATTTGGACTTGCTTTTTGTGGAGGATCAGATCCTTTATACAGACAAGCTTATCTTGCCTCATCCTTACATAGCGGAACGCCTTTTTGTTCTTGAGTCTCTACAAGAAATTGCGCCTCATTTTATCCATCCGACATTAAAGCAACCTATCCGCAGCTTGTATGATGCTTTGAAAAAATAGAAAAACTCTAGTTTTCAGTCGTTTGTAACTGAAGGCTAGAGTTTTTAAAATAGGTCATTTTCTTCTGGGAGGAGAATAGTCTCTCTACCATCCATATCTAAAACCAGAACTCTCGGAGGATAAAGAGGATCGAAAGGATGGTTAAAATCAAAATCAATAGCTGTAGGGAGGTGTTGACTTGAAAAATGGAAGGTAATTTTTCCTTGGTTATTAAGCAATTGAAACTCGAGTTCTTCTTCCAATTCAAAGACATTTTTTAAGAAGTGGTCAATAATATACCAAAAAGAGTCAATGACATCATCAGGCAAGCTGGTAACAATGCCAAAACTAGCCGACCGCATATGGGTATTGGTAAAAGCCATATCTCTTTCCTCCTTTCTTTTCCCTTATCATACAGCAAATAGGATTAAAAATCAAGAAAAGGTGATTTTTTCTTCATAAACATAGTTTTCTATGAAATTTTTTTCAAACAATCTTCAAAAAATGCTTGAAAGTGTTTACAAATAGTGATAAAATGGAATAAGTAGAAGCATGAAAACGAAATTTTCATACCGTCTCTTTTTTTGGAGTCTCGTGAGGTATGATATAGAAAGGAAATGGAATGAATACAGACGATACAGTAACGATTTATGATGTCGCCCGTGAAGCAGGAGTTTCAATGGCGACAGTTAGCCGTGTAGTCAATGGCAATAAGAATGTAAAAGAGAATACTCGAAAAAAAGTGCTTGAGGTGATTGACCGTTTGGATTACCGTCCAAATGCAGTGGCGCGTGGTCTTGCAAGTAAAAAAAGACAACCACTGTTGGTGTCGTGATTCCAAATATTACCAATGGCTATTTCTCAACGCTTGCTAAAGGGATTGATGATATCGCTGAAATGTACAAGTACAATATCGTCCTTGCTAATAGTGATGAGGATGATGATAAGGAAGTTTCAGTGGTCAATACCCTGTTTTCTAAGCAAGTGGATGGTATCATCTTTATGGGCTACCACTTGACTGAAAAAAAATTCGTTCAGAGTTTTTCTCGTTCTCGAACACCAGTTGTTCTTGCAGGGACAGTGGATGTAGAACATCAGCTTCCAAGTGTCAATATTGACTACAAACAAGCAACGATTGATGCAGTGACCCTACCTTGCTAAAGAAAATGAGCGCATTGCTTTTCGTTAGCGGTCCACTAGTGGATGACATCAATGGTAAGGTTCGTTTGGTTGGCTACAAGGAAGCCTTGAAAAAAAGCAGGTATTTCTTATAGCGAAGGATTGGTATTTGAGTCTAAATACACTTATGAAGATGGCTATGCCTTGGCAGAACGCTTGATTTCATCAAATGCAACTGCAGCAGTTGTAACAGGTGATGAATTGGCAGCAGGTGTCTTGAACGGCCTTGCTGATAAGGGTGTGTCAGTACCAGAAGAGTTTGAAATCATTACTAGTGATGATTCGCAAGTCTCACGCTTTACCCGTCCAAACTTGACAACTATTGCCCAACCTCTTTATGACCTTGGTGCTATTAGTATGCGTATGTTGACTAAGATTATGCACAAGGAAGAGTTGGAAGAACGTGAAGTTCTCTTACCTCATGGTTTGACAGAACGTCGTTCAACACGAAAACGTAAATAGAAAAAATCAGGGAATCGTGAAGATTTCCTGATTTTGCTTTCTGGAGAAGAGACTTAGCCTTCCATATAGTCTTTCAAATTCTGTCCTGTTAGTCCAGCATTGAGGGCGATGAGGAGTTTCAAGCGGGCTTTTTGGGCGTTAAGTTCTTTGACAAAGAAAATACCGGCCTTTTGCAACTGTACGCCCCCACCTTGGTAGGCATAAACAGGTTCCGCAATACCGTTAAAGCATCGTGAAACCAGGGCGACTGGGATTCCTCTCTGCAGAAGGCTTTCTAATTTTTGAGCCGTTTCTTTGGGAACATTACCAGCTCCGAAGGCTTGGATAATCAAACCGTCCAATTGTTCCAAATCCAGCATATCAATCAGCTCATCTGTCATACCAGCATAAGCCGAGATGATAGGGACTAAGCCTTGTATGTGATCAAGGTCAAAGCGAACACGGGGTTCAGCTGTTTTAAAGTAGAGTATTTCCTGTTTCATGATGAGACCAAGTGGCCCGTGTGTTGGAGTCTGGAAGGTGCTGACGTTGGTCGTATGTGTTTTGGTGACATACTTGGCAGCGTGGATTTCATCGTTCATAACGACCAAAACTCCTTTGTCAGCAGCCCTGTCATCGCTAGCTACCCGTAAAGCACTCAGATAGTTATAAACACCGTCACTGCCGAGTTCATTGGAGCTGCGCATGGCCCCTGTTAGAACGATAGGCATATGGGGAACTTCCATGGTATCAAGGAAATAGGCTGTTTCCTCTAGAGTATCGGTCCCGTGTGTGATAACCACTCCATCGTAGTTAGCAGCTTCCTCTTTAATTTTCTGGTAGAGGGCTAGCATATGCTTGGGTTTGATATGGGGACTTGGCAGATTAAAAAAATCTAAGGCGTGGACTTGGATTCCTTTAAGTGGGTTGGATACATGGTTCATGGGATTATCTGAACTCGTCACAACAGCGCCAGAAGCATCGGCCTGCATGGAAATAGTTCCCACCCGTATGTAAAACAAGGATTTTCTTAGGCATGATTTACTCACTCTTTCTGAAATGTGGTATAATCATTGTATCACAAAAGGGGAGATTGGGATAGGATGGAAGTCAAAGCTGTTTTTTTTTGATATCGATGGAACCTTGGTCAACGATCGCAAGAGTGTTTTGAAATCCACTAAGGACGCGATTAAAATTGTCAAAGAACAAGGGGTGCTTGTCGGCGTAGCGACAGGTCGAGGACCTTTTTTTGTTAAGGAATTGATGGACGATTTGGATCTGGACTTTGCGGTAACCTACAATGGCCAGTATATCTTTACTAAAGACAGAGTCTTGTTCACGAGTCCTATTTCCAAGTTACATTTGCGCCAGCTCATTACTTATGCTAAAAAAGAGGGCAAGGAGATTGCCCTAGGGACCAAGGATGCCATGTTGGGTTCTAAAATCATGTCCTTTGGTCTGGGTTCTTTTTCCCAAAGAATCAGTCGCTTCGTTCCCTCTGTTTTAACTCGGACGGTGAGTCATTCCTTTAATCGTATGGTCAGCAAGGTTGTTCCCCAAAAGGAAGAAGACCTGCTTCATCTGATGAATCAGCCTATCTACCAAGTTTTGATGCTGATGACGCCAGAAGAATCTGAGAAGGCGGCAGCTGATTTTGAAGATTTGAAATTGACACGTAGTAATCCTTTTGCTGCGGATGTCATCAATCAAGGAAACTCCAAATTGGAAGGCATTCGCCGAGTCGGGAAAGAATATGGCTTTGACCTCAACCAAGTCATGGCCTTTGGTGACTCAGATAACGACCTAGAAATGCTGGCAGGTGTTGGGATGTCGGTTGCTATGGGAAATGGTAGTAGCAGTGTCAAGGAAGTTGCTAAGCACATTACCACCAGCAATCAGCAAGACGGAATTCACAAGGCATTAGAACATTTTGGTGTCTTGGCTTCAGAAAAAGTCTTTGTCAGCCGTGACTACCATTTCAATAAGGTCAAGACCTTCCACCACATGATGGATGAACGAACTCAAGAAGAACCTCGAGCTTGGAATTTAGAAGGTGCAACCCACAGGGCTGGTTTTAAAATAGAAGAATTGGTGGAGTTTGTTCGAGCTGCCAGTCCTTCTGAAGAGGACTTTGGTCAAGCTCTATCGCAACTTCATCAAGCTCTTGATAAGGCAGCAGATAAAGTAGCCAAGAAGACGCCTGCTCAGCAAGATTTGATAGGGCAGGTGGATGCCTTGATTGACACGCTTTACTTTACCTACGGTAGTTTTGTCTTTGATGGGGGTGGACCCAGAACGTATTTTTGATATTGTCCATCAGGCCAATATGGGGAAAATTTTCCCAGATGGCAAGGCTCATTTTGATCCAGTGACCCACAAAATCTTAAAACCAGATGATTGGGAAGAAAAATATGCTCCAGAACCCTGCTATTAAAAAGGAACTGCAGCGCCAGCTCAAGGCTTATGAACGCCATAAAGAGAGAAATAAACAGTAAACAAAAAGGAGCTCTGAGCTCCTTTTCTTTGTGATTATAAGGTTTTTTCTTGTTCTCTCACAACCAGCAAATCGACCTTAGCATGGCGGAGAATGTATTCAGATGAAGAGCCGACCAAGAGGCGTTCAAAGGCGTTGAGACCAGTTGCGCCAACGAGGATGAGGTCCACTTCCTCAGCATCTGGAATAGTACGTGCCAAGAGGGTCTTTGGATTTCCCATTTCAATGACGATATGAACATCTGCCACACCAGCATCTTTAGCACGTTTTTCGTACTCTTTCATCAGACTTTCAGCGTCGACTTGGAGTTCTTCGTAAACTTCAGCATCAAAGGTGGATACGCTTTGGAGAGCGCGTGTGTCAATGACATGTGCGATGGTGAGTTTAGCGTCGTTTCGTAGAGCAGAATGAACTCCCTTGACAAAAGCCAAGTCCGCTTCTTTAGAACCATCGATTGCGACCATAATATTTTGGTAACGTTGTGCCATAATGAAACCTCCTGAAATTTTCTTACTATAATTGTAAACCTTTTCACTATAGAAGTAAAGCAAAAAAAGTATTTTTCAAAAGAATGTTAGCGCTTAAAAATCTATATAAATATATGATAAAATAAAAGAAAGGATAGCAGGAAAGAAGTGAAGGGAGGGAGAATGATGAAAAACTCTTTTCAAAAATCAAATTTCCTTTATTATGGAATCATCCTAGTTTCAGTCTTGGTAGAAGTTATCATGATCTGGCAATTAGAGAAGCTGATTCCCCTTCTTTATCCAGGTTTTATTGGCTTTTTAGTCTTTCATCTACTCTACCATCTGATCTTATTCCTAGTTGCAAAACGAAGTGGGCGCTGGGATTACTTGATGATATGGGGGCTTTTCCTCATGTTCAATCTTCTCTATGACTCCTTTTTAGGCTTGCTTTTTCTAGGTTTATCTTTTGGTATGTGATGTGTCTTTCGCAAAATTCCTGCTATCTCCCCTGTCTTGACCTCGCTTTTAGTGAGGTTTTTCTTCTATACGAATCTAGTAACACATTTCAGTAAACTTGTCGCATTCTCTTTCTAGTGGTATAATGTTACTATCCTGAAGAATTGAGGAAACAAGATGAAAGAATATAACAAGTCTAGTAAGTTAGAGCATGTTGCTTATGATATCCGTGGTCCCTGTTTTGGAAGAAGCCATGCGGATGCGAGCAAACGGAGAAAAGATTTTACGTCTGAATACAGGAAATCCAGCAGAATTTGGCTTTACAGCGCCAGACGAAGTCATTCATGACTTGATTATGAATGCGCGTGATAGTGAAGGTTATTCTGACTCCAAAGGGATTTTCTCAGCCCGTAAAGGCTATCATGCAGTATTGCCAATTGAAGAAATTCCCAAACGTAGATATTGATGATATCTACCTTGGAAATGGTGTCAGTGAGTTGATTGTCATGTCCATGCAGGGGCTTTTGGACAATGGGGATGAGGTCTTAGTGCCAATGCCAGACTATCCTCTATGGACAGCCGCTGTCAGTCTAGCTGGAGGAAATGCCGTTCACTATATCTGTGATGAAGCTGCAGAATGGTACCCAGATATTGATGATATCAAGTCAAAAATCACTTCCAATACCAAGGCAATCGTCCTTATCAATCCAAACAACCCAACTGGAGCCCTTTATCCTAAGGAACTCTTGTTGGAGATTATTGAGATTGCCCGTCAAAACGATTTGATTATCTTTGCAGATGAAATCTATGACCGCATGGTCATGGATGGACATGTGCATACGCCTGTGGCGAGCTTGGCACCAGATGTCTTCTGTGTCAGCATGAATGGTTTGTCAAAATCGCACCGTATCGCTGGTTTTCCGTGTAGGTTGGATGGTCTTGTCTGGACCTAAGACTCATGTCAAAGGCTATATCGAAGGGCTCAATATGCTGTCCAATATGCGCCTTTGCTCTAACGTTTTGGCCCAACAAGTCGTACAAACTTCCTTGGGTGGCCACCAATCAGTCGATGAATTGCTCCTTCCAGGTGGACGGATTTATGAGCAAAGAAACTTCATCTACAATGCCATTCAAGATATTCCCAGGTTTGTCTGCGGTTAAACCCAAAGGCTGGGACTCTATATCTTCCCTAAAATCGACCGCAATATGTACCGTATCGATGATGATGAGCAGTTTGTCCTTGATTTCTTGAAGCAGGAAAAGGTTCTCTTGGTTCATGGTCGAGGCTTCAACTGGCAGGAGCCAGACCACTTTCCGTATCGTTTACCTTCCTCGTGTCGATGAACTAGCCCAAATCCAAGAAAAAGATGACTCGTTTCTTAAAACAGTATCGTAGATAAGGGCTTTCATAGGAAAAGCTCGAAAACATTTGCTTGGAACTATTGACAAAAGTGGCAGAATCAGATAGAATAGTAAAGTATGTTTAGTAACTGATCACTTTATAGCCGGCTAAACGAATACAAAATCTATGAGGAGGTATTCATCGTGAAACGTACTTATCAACCAAGTAAACTTCGTCGTGCGCGCAAACACGGATTCCGTAACCGTATGTCAACTAAAAACGGTCGTCGCGTATTGGCAGCTCGTCGTCGTAAAGGACGCAAAGTTTTGGCTGCATAATCCAAACGAATTCAACAAAGAAGTCAGTAGGAACTCGAGTCTACTGGCTTTTCTTTTTCCTATAATATCAGTCTGTAAATACTTTTATATTTTTTTCTGAAATAATGTATAATGTTTCATATACTATAAAAATGGAGAACAGTTATGAAGAAATCAAAAGCCCTCCTACTAGGGGCTGGAATTTTGAGTGCAAGCTTCTTGATGGTGGCTTGTAGTTCGGCACAATCAAATACAGATAAAACCTACTCATATGTATTTGCTAGCAATCCAGATACATTAGACTATATCACTTCGACACGTGGTTCGACTTCTAGCATTACGACAAACTTGATCGATGGTTTGTTTGAAAATGATAAGTATGGGAACCTCGTCCCTTCTATGGCGGAGTCATGGAAAGTATCAAAGGATGGCTTGACCTATACCTATAAAATCCGAAAGGGAGTTAAGTGGTATACCTCTGAAGGAGAAGAATACGCTGAAGTGACAGCTCATGACTTTGTGACGGGTCTCAAGTATGCGACGGATAAAAAGGCTGAAAACTTGTATTTGGTACAAGACTCCATCAAAGGTTTGGCAGACTATGTTGAGGGGAAAACATCTGACTTTGAGACTGTTGGAGTCAAGGCAGTGGACGACTATACTCTCCAATACACCTTGAACAAACCAGAGTCTTATTGGAATTCAAAGACAACAGGGGGGATTTTGAGCCCTGTCAATGAAGCCTTTTTGAAATCTAAGGGAGATGACTTTGGAAGTGTTACCCCATCTAGTATTCTGTCAAATGGGCCATACTTGTTCAAGTCTTTCACATCAAAATCTTTAATTGAGTTTGAAAAGAACCCTAATTACTGGGATAAGGACAATGTGAAGATTGAGAAAGTAAAACTTTCCTTCTATGATGGTTCAGACCAAGATAGTTTGGCTCGAGGATTCTTAGAGGGCAACTACACAGACGGACGTATCTTCCCGACAAGTTCTGTGTTTGACCAGTTGAAAAAAGGGAATGAGGATAAAATTACTTATACTCCTCAAAATGCTGTGACTTTCTACTATCTTTTCAATGTCAACCGTCAAAGTTACAATCAAACCATGAAACAGACGGATAAAGAAAAGGCGGATTCTCGTGCAGCTATGCAAAATAAGGACTTCCGTCAGGCGATTAACTTTGCCTTTGACCGTCATGCCTATGCCGCACAGACAAATGGAGAAGATGGAGCTGATCGTATCCTTCGAAACACAGTCACACCAAGTAACTTTGTTCAAATCGGTGGGAAAAACTTCGGAGATGCTGTCAATGAAAAGATAGTCAACTACGGTTCAGAGTGGGCTAATGTCAATCTAAACGATGCTCAGCCTGCCTTCTTGAATGCTGATAAAGCCAAGGCAGAATTTGCCAAAGCCAAAGAAAGTTTGCAGGCAGAAGGTGTGACCTTCCCTATCCATTTAGACATGCCGGTGGATCAGACTGCTAAGTTGGACGTACAGCAAGCCAGTTCTTTCAAACAGACAGTTGAAGAGACACTTGGATCAGACAATATTGTTATCGATGTGATTCAACTTTCTCCAGACGAGAAAGACAATGCAACCTTCTTTGCCAATACAGCCGAACAAAGGACTACGACATCGATATCTCAGGTTGGAGTGGAGATTACTCTGATCCCAAGACCTATCTTGACCTCTTGGATCCAGACTCTGGTTCTCAGTTAAAAAATCTTGGCTTGACTCCAGGAAAAGACAATGATGTCAAGGAAAAAATCGGTCTCTCTACCTACAAGAAGTTGTTGGATGAGGCAGATAAAGAAGTTGAAAACACTCAGGTTCGCTATGAGAAATTTGCCGAAGTTCAAGCTTGGCTAACAGATAGTGCTCTCTTTCTGCCAGTTCAAAGCGGAGGAGCTAATCCAATCTTCCGTAAGACTGTACCGTTCACAGGAGCCTTCTCATTTGTCGGACACAAAGGGGATGCGGATAACTACAAATATGTTGAATTGCAAAAAGATCCCGTGACTGCGAAACAGTACCAAGAACTTTATGAAAAATGGCAAAAAGAAAAAACTGAGTCCAATAAAAAAGCTCAGGAAGATTTAGCTAACCATATTCAATAATATTCCTAGTCATGCTTTTTAGTTAAGCATAGTGGCTGGATTCAGAAAAAGGCCCCACCAGACGCTTTTTGGTTCTGGTAGGGCCTTTTCTTTATTCTTTTAAGTGATAAGAGTAACTAGCGACAACGACGTCTTCATGCCATCTGAGAGCGTATTTTAGTTTGAGGCTCATCTGATTGTGCAGGATATTTTGCCAAGGCTTGTTAGGGATAAACTGTGGGACAAGGACTGTAACGGTGTAGTTTTTTTGCTTAGCTTCTTGGGCGATTCGTTTGACATACTTAACGCTAGGGGTGATGATGTCGCGGTAGCTGGTATTGATATTCTTCAGAGTGATATTTGGGAAGTAATCGGCAAATTCCTGAAGAATTTCTTGGTCTTTTTCAGCCGTTTCTTTAGTAGAAATGTGCATGGCCAACACTTCGTCACCGATACTTTGAGCGTAGTTAATGGCTCCGACACTTACTCGAGTGACATTTCCTACTAGGACAAGGACAAGGTTGCCGTCATAAGTGCGCTTTTCAATTCCTTCGTAGAGTCGTAGTTGTTTTGCCACTTTTTGGTAATGGTTGTGAATGGACAAAAAGAGGAAGGTTAAAACTAGGATAATTGGGAAGAAAGGCCAGATATCACCCAGTCTGAAGAGGAGTAAAATGAGGACAATGGCATAACAAATGATGGCCCCAAGGATATTAGCGAAGGCAGATTTTAAGAAGTTTGCTCCTTTTTCCTTTTTCCAATGGCGAATCATCCCAGTCTGAGAAAGGGCAAAGGGAACGAAGACTCCGATAGTATAAAGAGGAATCAAGCGTTCAGTATTGCCATTAAAAATGAGAAGAAGGATCATAGCTCCAAAAGCCAGAGTAAAGATACCGTTGGAGTAGCCAAGGCGATCCCCTTTTTCCATAAAGAGATGGGGCATGTACTTGTTTTTAGCCATATTGTAGGACAGCATAGGGAAGGCTGAAAAGCCAGTATTTGCAGCTACGGCTAGAATCAAGGCTGTCGAGAACTGGAAGAGATAGTAGCTAGCATGACCAAAGAATGAATCACCAAGAATGCCCTTGGCCATTTGCGAAAGGATGGTTTCTCCGTGTTGAGGCGTGATACCCATCCAGTAGTTTAGGAAGGTAATGCCTGCAAAAAGAAATCCTAAAATCAGCGACATGATGGTCAAAGTCTGAGCAAGATTCTTTTCTTTTCGGAGTTTTAAAAAATGGTACCGCATTTGAAATAGCTTCAACCCCTGTCAGAGAGGCAGAGCCACTGGTAAAGGCTCTCAATAGGAGAACGATGGAGAGGCTCGGAACAGTTTGTCCAATGGTTGAAGTCGCCTGATAGTTTAGGGAACCTGTAAATAGTTGAAAGAACCCATAAAGCAAGAGAAAGACAGTACTGAAGATAAAGAGGTAGACGGGAATCATCAGAGAGCTGGCAGATTCTTTCAAGCCTCTTAAATTCAAGAGCATGAGCAGGCAGACTAGGAAAATAGAGATATGAAGATTATAGGGATGGAGGGCAGGGATGGCTGCAGTAATAGCATCAGCTCCAGAAGCAACGGATACGGCTACTGTCAGCATATAGTCAACAAGGAGGCTGCCCCCCTGCAATCAAGCCTAGTTCAGGAGAGAGATTTTCCCGAGTGACCATATAAGCTCCTCCACCTTGAGGATAGGCGTGGATGATTTGACGATAGGAAATGGTCAAACTAGCGAGCAGTAAGAGGACAAAAATACCGATAGGGAGGCTCCACCAAATAGCGAGAGGAGAGAGGCTAACTAAAACGAGAATGACTTGTTCAGGTCCATAGGCAATAGAAGACAGAGCGTCACTTGACAACATGGCCAAGGCCTGCATTTTTCCAAGCAATCCCCCTTCGCCGTCTGTGAGAGACTTGAGTGGTCGACCGATAAAGGTATATTTTAATTTTCTAAACATTTTCTTTTCCTTTGATGAAAATTTCAATAAGTGTTATTATACTGCTTTGAAAAAGGGCAGTCAAGGGAGAATGACTGGTTTTTGGATATTTTTCCAAGCCGAGGGATGCTATTTTTGGTATAATAGATGGAAGAAAATGAGGTTAGAAGAGATGATTTTTGATACGCACACACATTTAAATGTGGAAGAATTTGCAGGACGTGAGGCCGAAGAAATCGCCTTGGCTGCTGAGATGGGTGTGACACAGATGAATATTGTTGGTTTTGATAAGCCAACCATTGAGCGAGCCCTAGAGTTGGTAGATGAGTATGAGCAACTCTACGCAACTATTGGCTGGCATCCGACGGAAGCAGGGACTTACACAGATGAGGTCGAGGCTTACTTGCTTGAAAAACTAAAACATCCCAAGGTTGTTGCTTTAGGTGAGATTGGTCTGGATTACCATTGGATGACAGCACCTAAGGAAGTGCAGGAGCAGGTTTTTCGTCGTCAGCTTCAGCTGTCTAAGGACTTGGATTTGCCCTTTGTCGTCCACACGCGAGACGCTTTAGAAGATACCTATGAGATTATCAAGAGTGAGGGTGTAGGCCCTCGAGGCGGTATCATGCATTCTTATTCGGGTTCTTTGGAAATGGCAGAGCGCTTTATCGAGCTAGGGATGATGATTTCCTTTTCTGGAGTCGTTACTTTTAAGAAAGCGACGGATATCCAAGAAGCTGCTAGAGAACTTCCTTTGGATAAAATACTTGTTGAGACAGATGCGCCCTACTTGGCACCTGTTCCTAAACGTGGTCGTGAAAACAAAACAGCCTACACCCGCTATGTAGTGGACTTTATCGCCGACTTGCGTGGGATGACGACAGAAGAATTAGCTACTGTGACAAGTGCTAATGCAGAGCGTATTTTTGGATTGGAAAAGCGATCATGAAAGAAAAAATTTCCCAAGTCATCGTAGTCGAAGGACGGGATGATACGGCCAATCTCAAACGTTACTTTGACGTAGAGACCTATGAGACACGAGGATCGGCTATCAATGATCAAGATATAGAGCGGATCCAACGCCTGCATGAACTGCATGGAGTCATTGTCTTTACAGATCCTGACTTTAACGGTGAGCGCATTCGGCGCATGATTATGACGGCCATTCCGACAGTTCAGCATGCCTTTCTCAAGCGAGATGAGGCTGTTCCCAAATCTAAGTCCAAGGGACGTTCTCTGGGAATCGAACACGCCAGCTATGAAGACCTAAAAACAGCGCTGGCTCATGTGACAGAGCAATTTGAAAACGAGAACGAGTTTGACATCAGTCGCAGCGACTTGATTCGCCTTGGTTTCTTAGCGGGAGCAGACAGTCGTAGGCGTAGAGAGTATCTAGGCGGACAGCTCCGCATCGGCTATTCCAACGGCAAGCAACTCCTCAAGCGCTTAGAGTTATTTGGGATAACCTTGGCAGAAGTGGAAGAGACTATGGAAAGTTATGATAATAGCTAGATAGCCCAAAAATACAAAGGGAATGTGTTACAATAGAGGTACTTAGATTTATTTTGATAGCGTTCAAATAGAAACTTATAAGGACAGAGCGAAATGAAAATACAAGTTGACAGAGAGTCTATCTGCATGGGGATGATGTTTTTTCTCATCAGATGGATCTTGATATCCCGGAGGATATGACAGTTGAGGAGCTTTGTAGTTTTCTTCAAAAGGACAGATATTTGCCTAGATTGGATACAGAGTGGCTTCTCCGACATGGTGGGCAGACAATAAGAAGCTATCATACAGAAACAAAAGAACTGACGAATCCCAGTATCTATTTAAAAGACCTGATTCATCAGAGTTCTAGAGGAAATGAATTTGTTTGGATATATCGCCGTTCCTAATAGAAAAGAGAATAAATGATTTTCTTAAAAGATAATGAATGAAAATTAGAACAATATGCATTGACTTTTTGACAACAAGAGGTGATCTAAACAGTTGGCCCTGTTTGGAGTGACTTTGACGGAAGGTAAAGCCTTCATAAAAATGGTGAAAGGAAACGATATGGCAAATAGAAGTTATATTTACTTAAAAAACGGAGATGAAGCCCGTATTCTAACAGAGGGAATTTACACAATACCTTATTTTTGGCAATTGTTTTGGGATGAAGAAGATTTAAAAGCTCCGATTGCTCTCTGGGAAACAGCAGAAAAACTGGAAGAAGATGAAGAGCAAGCAGAAAGATTTTACCAAGAGCAGAATGTAGATATCTTGCTTTCTATTGAAAAATTCCAGCAGAATGCCCTCAAAAACCGATCTTTTTTAGAAGAGAATGCCCCGCAATCCGTGCAACTATATGATGACTTTGTCCGTTATATTCTTGCAAATGTCAAAGACGGTGATGTGCTCGGATTTGATCTTTTAGATGTCGTTTTTATGGATCAAGTGTCTGTAGTTTCTGATAAACTGTTAAAAAATATCCGAGCTATTCAGGAAAATCAACCAGAAGATTTGGATTTTTCTCTAACGGATAAGAACTTAATTGGCCTTGCTATGGGTTTTCCTGATTATTATGCTTCAGAATTATTGCCAGAAGACAATATTCTAGATTCGGTTGCCTATCAGGATGAATTGAAGAAAATGAACCCCCAAGAAGATAAGAAAGCGCTTGATATGACTGGATCCGATTCAAACAAGCATCGTATTCATTTTGTGTTTTGGATTGTATTGGTACTAGGAATTATGTGGGTTCTATATGTTGTTTTTAGCTAACAAATAGAAAAGAGAATAAATGAGAATTGCAGATTATAGCGTGACCAAGGCAGTGCTGGAGCGTCACGGTTTTACCTTTAAAAAGTCCTTCGGGCAAAATTTCCTGACGGATACCAATATCCTTCAAAAAATCGTGGATACAGCTGAAATTGATGATCAGGTCAATGTTATCGAAATCGGGCCAGGGATTGGTGCCTTGACAGAATTTTTGGCTGAGCGTGCTGCTCAAGTCATGGCATTTGAGATCGACCACCGTTTGGTACCGATTTTGGCAGATACCCTGCGTGATTTTGACAATGTGACAGTAGTCAACGAGGACATTCTCAAGGTTGACTTGGCGCAGCATATCCAGAATTTCAAAAATCCAGAATTGCCAATTAAAGTAGTAGCCAACTTGCCCTACTATATCACAACGCCTATTCTCATGCACTTGATCGAGAGTGGCATTCCTTTTAGTGAGTTTGTCGTCATGATGCAAAAAGAAGTGGCGGATCGCATCTCAGCGCAGCCAAATACCAAGGCTTACGGTAGCTTGTCGATTGCGGTTCAGTATTACATGACAGCCAAGGTTGCCTTCATCGTGCCTCGTACGGTCTTTGTGCCTGCGCCAAATGTGGACTCAGCCATTTTAAAAATGGTGCGCCGTCCAGAACCGGCTGTAGCAGTGAAAGATGAACAGTTTTTCTTTAAGGTTTCCAAGGCTAGTTTCACTCATCGTCGCAAGACCTTGTGGAACAACTTAACAGGCTACTTTGGCAAGACTGAAGAAGTCAAGGATAAGCTGACCAAGGCTTTGGATCAAGCAGGTTTGTCACCAAGTGTGCGTGGGGAAGCACTAAGCTTGGAAGAATTTGCTAGTCTTTCAGATGCGCTTAAAGGACAAGGACTCTAAGATGCAGGGACAAATCATTAAAGCCTTGGCGGGCTTCTACTATGTGGAGAGTGATGGTCAAGTTTACCAGACACGCGCGCGTGGGAATTTCCGCAAAAAAAGGCCATACACCCTATGTTGGGGACTGGGTAGATTTTTCTGCGGAGGAAAATTCAGAAGGTTACATTCTCAAGATTCACGAACGAAAAAATAGTCTGGTTCGCCCACCTATTGTCAATATTGACCAAGCTGTGGTAATCATGTCCGTCAAGGAACCGGACTTCAACAGCAATTTACTGGATCGCTTCTTGGTTCTTTTGGAGCACAAGGGCATTCATCCCATCGTCTATATTTCTAAAATGGATTTGCTAGAAGATAGGGGAGAGCTGGATTTTTACCAGCAGACTTATGGTGCCATTGGTTACGACTTTGTGACCAGTAAGGAAGAACTCCTGCCCTTGTTAACAGGCAAGGTTACAGTCTTTATGGGGCAGACAGGTGTTGGGAAGTCAACCCTTCTCAATAAAATCGCACCGGATCTCAATCTTGAAACAGGAGAAATTTCAGATAGTCTAGGTCGCGGTCGTCATACCACTCGGGCTGTTAGTTTTTACAATCTCAATGGAGGTAAAATCGCGGACACGCCGGGATTTTCATCACTGGATTATGAAGTGTCAACGGCTGAAGCCCTCAATCAGGCCTTTCCAGAGATTGCCAGTGTCAGTCGAGATTGTAAGTTCCGTACTTGTACCCATACCCATGAGCCGTCTTGTGCAGTCAAGCCAGCTGTCGAAGAGGGAGTTGTTGCAACCTTCCGTTTTGACAACTACCTGCAATTCCTCAGTGAAATTGAAAATCGCAGAGAAACTTATAAAAAAGTCAGCAAAAAAATTCCAAAATAAGGAGAAACCTATGTCTCAATACAAGATTGCTCCGTCAATTCTGGCAGCAGATTATGCCAACTTTGAACGTGAAATCAAACGCTTAGAAGCAACTGGGGCAGAATATGCCCATATCGATATCATGGATGGTCACTTTGTGCCACAAATCAGTTTTGGTGCAGGTGTGGTTGAAGCTCTTCGCCCCCATAGCAAGATGGTCTTTGACTGCCACTTGATGGTAGCAAATCCTGAACACCACTTAGAAGATTTTGCGCGTGCAGGTGCAGACATTATCAGTATCCATGTAGAAGCAACACCTCATATCCATGGTGCTCTTCAAAAGATTCGTTCTCTAGGTGTCAAACCTTCTGTTGTCATTAACCCTGGTACGCCGGTTGAAACTATCAAACACGTACTTCACCTAGTTGACCAAGTTTTGGTGATGACGGTTAACCCTGGCTTCGGCGGGCAAGCCTTTCTACCTGAAACCATGGATAAGATTCATGAGTTGGTTGTCCTTCGTGAGGAAAAAGGTTTGAACTTTGAGATCGAAGTGGATGGTGGGATTGATGATCAAACCATTTCTCAGGCTAAAGAAGCTGGTGCTACAATTTTTGTAGCAGGGTCTTATGTCTTTAAGGGAGATGTCAATGAACGAGTGCAAATCTCAGAAAACAATTGGACTAGGGTTGCCGTTTTTGCAGGCGGAGATCGCGGTCATTATCGGACAAATTTTGACTGCTTTGTCGGTGTGGATCGAGGTTCGCTCTGGGTCTTGGAAGAAGACCTTCCTCTGACTCTAGCAGTTGGGGATTTTGATTCTGTCACTGCAGACGAACGTCAGTTGATTCAAAAACGTGCCCAGCGCTTTATCCAAGCCCAGCCAGAAAAGGATGATACAGATCTGGAACTGGCTCTCTTGACCATCTTTGAGCAAAATCCTCAGGCTCAGGTCACTATTTTCGGTGCCCTAGGTGGTCGCATTGACCACATGCTGGCCAATGTTTTTCTACCTAGCAATCCCAAGTTAGCACCCTATATGCGCCAGATAGAAATTGAAGATGGGCAAAACTTGCTTGCCTATTGCCCAGAAGGGACCAGTCAGCTAGAACCCCGTTCGGACTATGACTATCTAGCCTTTATGCCGGTTCGGGATAGCCAGTTGACCATTCTCGGTGCCAAGTATGAGCTGACTGAGGAGAATTTTTTCTTTAAAAAAGTGTACGCTTCTAACGAATATATAGATAGGGAAGTTTCGGTAACTTGCCCAGATGGCTATGTCGTCGTGCTGCACAGCAAGGACAGGAGGTAGGATGGAGACTGTATTATTACTATTATTAATTGCCAATCTAGCTGGACTCTTTCTCATTTGGCAAAGGCAGGATAAGCAGGAGAAACACCTAAGCAAGAGTTTGGAGGATCAGGCAGACAATCTTTCAGATCAACTGGATTATCGCTTTGAGCAAGCTAGACAAGCCAGTCAGCTAGATCAAAAAGATTTGGAAGTGGCTGTCAGTGACCGTTTGCAGGAAGTGCGAATGGAGTTGCATCAAGGCTTGACTCAAGTCCGTCAAGAAATGACAGATAATCTCCTCCAAACCAGAGACAAGACCGACCAACGTCTCCAAGCCTTGCAGGAATCAAATGAGCAACGTCTAGAACAAATGCGCCAAACGGTCGAGGAAAAGTTGGAAAAGACCTTGCAGACACGCTTGCAGGCTTCCTTCGAGACAGTTTCCAAGCAACTGGAGTCTGTCAATCGTGGTCTTGGAGAGATGCAGACAGTTGCCCGCGATGTCGGTGCCCTTAACAAGGTTCTCTCTGGAACCAAGGCGCGAGGGATTCTAGGAGAATTGCAACTGGGGCAAATCATCGAAGACATCATGACACCAGCCCAGTACGAACGAGAATTTGCAACGGTTGAAAACTCTAGCGAGCGAGTAGAGTACGCTATCAAGTTGCCTGGACAAGGTGACCAGGAATATGTCTATTTGCCGATTGACTCCAAGTTTCCACTGGCGGATTATTACCGCTTAGAAGAAGCTTATGAAGCAGGAGATAAGGACGAAATCGAACGTTGTCGCAAGTCACTCCTAGCAAGCGTCAAGCGCTTTGCCAAGGATATCAAGAGCAAGTACCTGGCGCCACCTCGGACAACCAATTTTGGTGTTTTGTTTGTTCCGACAGAAGGCCTTTATTCAGAGATTGTTCGCAATCCGGTCTTCTTTGATGATTTGAGACGGGAGGAGCAGATTATTGTTGCTGGTCCAAGTACCCTATCAGCCCTGCTTAACTCTCTATCAGTTGGCTTCAAAACTCTCAATATCCAAAAGAGTGCTGATCATATCAGCAAGACCCTTGCCAGTGTTAAGACCGAGTTTGGCAAGTTCGGGGGAATTTTGGTTAAGGCACAAAAACATCTCCAACATGCCTCTGGCAATATTGATGAATTATTAAACCGTCGTACTACAGCTATCGAGCGGACGCTCCGTCACATTGAGTTATCAGAAGGTGAGCCTGCGCTTGATCTACTCCATTTCCAAGAAGATGAGGAAGAATATGAAGATTAGTCACATGAAAAGATGAGCTGTTTGAAGGTTTTTACCTGATCAAGTCAGCTGACCTGAGACAGACGCGTGCTGGGAAAAACTACCTAGCCTTTACCTTTCAAGACGATAGTGGCGAGATTGAAGGGAAACTCTGGGATGCCCAACCTCATAACGTTGAGACCTTTACCGCAGGGAAAGTTGTCCACATGCAGGGGCGCAGAGAAGTTTATAACAACACTCCACAAGTTAATCAAATTACTCTCCGCTTGCCTCAGCCTGGGGAACCCAATGATCCAGCTGACTTCAAGGTCAAGTCACCAGTTGATGTCAAGGAAATCCGTGACTACATGTCGCAAATGATTTTCAAGATTGAAAATCCTGTCTGGCAACGTATCGTTCGCAGTCTTTACACCAAGTACGATAAGGAATTCTATTCCTATCCAGCTGCCAAGACCAACCACCATGCCTTTGAGACGGGTTTGGCCTATCATACAGCGACCATGGTGCGTTTGGCAGATGCTATTAGTGAGATCTATCCTCAGCTCAACAAGAGCCTCCTCTATGCAGGAATTATGCTACATGACTTGGCCAAAGTCATTGAGTTGACGGGACCAGATCAGACGGAGTACACAGTGCGAGGCAATCTCATCGGCCATATCGCCCTCATCGATAGCGAAATTACTAAGACAGTCATGGAACTAGGTATCGATGATACTAGAGAAGAAGTGGTGCTACTGCGCCATGTCATCCTCAGTCACCATGGCTTGCTGGAGTATGGAAGTCCAGTCCGTCCACGCATTATGGAGGCAGAGATTATCCATATGATTGACAATCTAGATGCCAGCATGATGATGATGTCAACAGCTCTGGCTTTGGTGGATAAAGGAGAGATGACCAATAAATCTTCGCTATGGACAATCGTTCCTTCTATAAACCAGATTTAGATTAATAATTTAAGAAAAACGAGCATTTTTTACGCAATAATGTTCGTTTTTTTATGTGAATGTGGTATAATGGATAAAATATCAAAATTAAATGGAATGGTAAATAAAAATGAAATTAAGAAGAAGTGATCGGATGGTTGTCATTTCCAACTATTTGATTAATAATCCATACAAACTAACCAGTCTCAACACCTTTGCAGAAAAGTACGAATCTGCTAAATCATCGATTTCAGAGGACATCGTGATTATCAAGCGTGCCTTTGAGGAAATCGAAATCGGTCATATTCAGACTGTGACTGGAGCAGGTGGAGGTGTTATCTTTACACCATCAATCTCGAGTCATGAAGCCAAAGAAATGATCGCAGACTTGCGTGATAAACTTTCAGAAAGCGACCGTATCTTGCCAGGTGGCTACATCTACCTATCTGATTTGCTCAGTACGCCTGCCATTTTGAAAAATATTGGGCGTATCATTGCCAAGAGCTTTATGGACCAAAAAATCGATGCCGTTATGACAGTAGCGACTAAAGGGGTTCCGCTTGCAAATGCAGTTGCCAATGTCCTCAACGTTCCATTTGTCATTGTGCGACGTGACTTGAAAATCACTGAAGGTTCAACGGTCAGCGTCAACTATGTATCAGGTTCAAGCGGTGACCGTATTGAGAAAATGTTCCTTTCAAAACGCAGCCTCAAGGCAGGCAGTCGTGTCTTGATTGTGGATGACTTCCTAAAAGGTGGTGGAACTGTCAATGGGATGATTAGTCTCTTGCGTGAGTTCGACTCTGAACTAGCTGGCGTCGCAGTCTTTGCAGACAATGCCCAAGAAGAACGTGAAAAGCAGTTCGATTACAAGTCACTCTTGAAAGTAACCAATATTGATGTCAAGAACCAATCCATCGATGTTGAGATTGGAAATATCTTTGACGAAGACAAATAAGAGATAGAACTAAAGGTTGGAACGATTGTCCCAGCCTTTCTTTGCAAACAGAATAGAAGGATGCTTATGAAAACACCATTTATTAGCCGAGAAGATTTAGAAACGATTGTTGCAGAGTTCCCAACTCCCTTTCACTTGTATGACGAGAAGGGGATTCGCGAAAAAGCAAGAGCGGTCAACCAAGCTTTTTCCTGGAACGAGGGCTTTAAGGAATATTTTGCAGTCAAGGCCACTCCAACCCCAGCCATCTTGAAAATCCTCAAAGAGGAAGGTTGTGGTGTGGACTGTTCCAGTTATGTGGAGCTCCTGATGAGTCATAAACTGGATTTTCCCGGTTCTGAGATCATGTTCTCATCAAACAATACTCCAGACCAAGAGTACGCTTATGCGCGTGAATTGGGCGCAACCATTAACTTGGATGCTCTGAAGATGTTGAGCATCTAGAGCGAGCTGCAGGTATCCCAGAAATCATTTCCTGTCGTTACAATCCAGGCGGAGTCTTTGAGTTAGGAACAGACATCATGGACAATCCTGGGGAGGCCAAGTTTGGTATGACCAAGGATCAACTCTTTGAATCCTTTGCTGTTTTGAAGGAAAAAGGAGCCAAGACTTTTGGGATTCACTCTTTCCTAGCATCCAATACCGTGACCCATCTCTACTACCCAGAGTTAGCCCGCCAGCTCTTTGAATTAGCTGTGGAAATCAAAGAAAAATTGGGGATTTCACTGGACTTTATTAACCTTTCTGGCGGAATCGGTGTCAACTACCGTCCAGATCAGGAGCCAAATGACATTGCTGTGATTGGTGAAGAGGTGCGTAAGGTGTATGAGGAAGTCCTTACACCTGCAGGGCTTGGACAGGTCAAGATTTTCACTGAATTGGGCCGTTTTATGTTGGCGCCTCACGGAGTTCTTGTCACAAAAATCACTCATAAAAAGAAAACCTACCGCACCTATCTGGGTGTGGATGCATCAGCAGTCAACCTCATGCGCCCAGCCATGTATGGAGCCTACCACCATATCACCAATCTGACCCATCCAGACGGACCAGTTGAGGTGGTAGATGTGGTCGGTTCACTCTGCGAAAACAATGATAAATTTGCAGTGAATCGCGAACTGCCTCATACAGAAATCGGTGATTTGCTGGTGATTCATGATACAGGTGCACATGGATTCTCCATGGGTTACCAGTACAATGCCAAACTACGCTCGGCAGAAATCCTCTATACCGAAGAAGGAAAAGCCCGCCAAATCCGCCGTGCAGAGCGCCCTGAGGACTATTTCGCAACCTTGTATGGTTTTGATTTTGAACCCGATCATTAAAAAAATGAAAATGAAAGTGAAAAACAGATTGCTTTCTAAAAAATAGACAAAAATCTTGTTTTTCCCTCAAGTCGTGATATAATAAAACTATAAAACGGTTTCAAGGAAGGTGACGATATGTCTGAAGAAACAATTGACTATGGACAAGTGACAGGAATGGTGCATTCGACAGAGAGTTTTGGGGCGGTAGATGGTCCTGGGATTCGTTTTATTGTCTTTTTGCAAGGTTGTCACATGCGTTGCCAGTACTGCCATAACCCGACACATGGGCTATGGAGACCAATAAATCACGCGAACGGACAGTAGACGATGTCTTGACAGAAGCCCTTCGTTATCGTGGTTTCTGGGGAGACAAGGGTGGTATCACTGTCAGTGGTGGAGAAGCTCTCTTACAGATTGATTTCCTAATTGCCCTCTTTACCAAGGCCAAGGAAAAAAAGGAATCCACTGTACCTTTGGATACCTGTGCCCTTCCATTCCGTAATAAAACCACGTTATCTCGAAAAGTTTAATAAACTCATGGCTGTGACAGACTTTGGTTCTTCTGGATATCAAGGAAATCAACGAAGAACAGCACAAGATTGTAAACCAGTCAAACCAATAAAGAAACATCTTTGGCCTGTGCCCAGTACCTATCAGATATTGGGAAAAGCCTGTTTGGATTCGCCACGTGCTGGTTCCAGGCTTTGACAGACAGAGATGAGGACTTGATCGAACTCGGTAAAGTTTCGTCAAGACCCTCAAAAAATGTTGACAAGTTTGAAATTCTTCCTTATCATACGATGGGTGAGTTCAAATGGCGTGAACTGGGAATTCCTTTATTCGCTCGAAGGGGTCAAAACCTCCAACAGCAGACCGTGTTAAGAATGCCAAGGAATTGATGGATACAGAAAGTTACCAAGACTACATGAAACGTGTTCATGGATAAAAAAAGAAGCCTGATGGAGACATCGGGCTTTTGTGATGCATAAAAAGCCTAGCCTTTCAGCTAAGCTTTTTTTCTTATTTTCTAGAATGTTGTTTACCAGCATTGCGTTTTTTTATGTTTTCTTATTAGTCATGATCGCAGTTGCTTGGTTTGGAGTGACATCTTTGCGTCCGCCTCCAGTTGAAAAATGAACTTGCTTTTGGTGGATTTTTGGCAAATTCTTCACGAACTTTTTTGCGAAGTTTTGGACGAACGACATAGTTAACGATGAACTGTTGGAGAATCATCATGAAACCACCGACAACCCAGTAAAGCGTCACACTGGCTGGTGCGAAGAAGGAGAAGACGACAATCATGAGAGGGCTCATGTAGATCATTTTCTTGAGCTGTTCTCTTTGCATCTCATCTTCTACGCCATGAAGTGAGAGAATTGATTGGAGGTAGTAGAGGATACCAGCGAAGGCGACAAGGAGCAGACTTGGGGAACCAAGATTGATACCCAAGAAGGTAGAGCTAGCTACACCATCAGTGTATTGGGCTGCAAAGTAGATAGCAGAGAAGAAAGGCATTTGAATGAGGATAGGGAAACATCCTACTCCACCGAACACACTGATGCCATGTTCTTTCTGAGCATCCCAGAGAGCTTGTTGCGCTTCTAGTTTTTCTTCCTGAGTTGTTGCCTCTTTGAGGCGTGTTTGATGTGGTTCGAGCACGTGTTTGAGGGCATTCATCTTTTCAGAGTGAAGCGTTGCCTTCCATGATTGGTAGATACCAAGTGGCAAGATAATCAAACGCACGATGATGGTTACAATAATGATAGCCACACCAAAGCCTAGACCTTTATCAGTAGCGAAGTATTTGATGGCTTCAGCCATAGGTGCTCCGATAGTATTCCAAATCAATCCTGTGGGTTGTCCTGTTGCTTTGTCTACTTGGACACAGCCTGACAAGACGAGTAGCATAGCCACTCCCATAGCAGAGAGGGCAAAACGTTTAATAGATTTCAATGTTTTCATTCCTTCTTTAAAAATTATACCTCTCTATTCTACTGTTTTTTTGTAAAATATACAATAGTTCTAGAGACCTAATTTGCGACTTTGAAGTCCGAATAGGATGAAAAGTTGCTCATTTGTACATCTAGATAGGTAACTTTTGAAAAAGGTGTCGGACCTTTTCGGATTTCTTGGATAAATTTTGCCATAGTTGCAGAGGAGTCTGCCTGAGCAAGAATTTCCACTGTGCCATCATCGTTATTCCAGACACGACCAGTGATGCCACCGATTTCAAGAGCTAAAGTATAAACACCCCAGCGAAAACCAACACCCTGCACCCTGCCTTGGGCAATCATTCTAACCTTTTGCATACCAAACCCCTTTGATTGTGTTATAATATTTCTATGACTATTATAACCTCAAAAGCCAATTCTGTGGTAAAAAATGCCAAGAAATTACATCAAAAAAATATCGGAAAGTCTGCTTATTTGATTGAAGGGCTGGCACTTGTTTGAAGAAGCTGTTCAAGCAGGAGTGACGATTGAGAAGATTTTTGCCCTAGAAAGTTACCGAGATCAGCTAGCGGCTTTTCCACAAACAGTCTGGGTTTCAGAGGAGATTTTGCTAGATTTGGCAGATACGCAAACTCCTCAAGGGATTGTTGCAGTGATTCAAAAAGAAGAAGTGGGTCTGCCCGATCTTCGTCGGGGAAAGTTTTTATTTTTAGAAGATGTCCAAGATCCTGGGAACGTGGGTACCATGATTCGGACTGCGGATGCTGCAGGTTTTTACAGGGGTTATTGTCTCAGACAAGTCAGCAGATATCTACAGTCTCAAGACCCTGCGATCCATGCAAGGAAGTCATTTTTCATTTGCCCATCTATCGGATGTCTCTTGCTTCCTTTGTAGAAGAGGCAAAGAAGAGCAATTTGCCCATTCTAGCAACGACCTTATCCAAAGAATCCAAGGACTATCGTGAGCTTTCTCCCTTAGAAAACTTTGCTTTAGTCATGGGAAATGAAGGACAGGGGATTAGTTCTGTCATGGCTGAGAGTGCTGATCAGCTGGTTCATATTGGCATGAAAGGCCGAGCAGAAAGTCTCAACGTAGCAGTTGCAGCAGGCATTTTTGATGTTTTTATTTTCAGCTAATTTATAAAAATCTTTGTTATAATCAAGACATATTTATAGAAAAAGGAGAATCAGAATGAATCAAACGATTATTCAAGAACGTTCAGGTCTCAATCAATTTTACGCTAAGGTCTATGCTTTTGTAGGGACTTGGGATTGGTCTATCGGCTCTCGTGTCAGCTTTTGATGTTGACAGTCTTTCAGTCCCAATTGGTCTACTTTTTTTAATGCATGGCCGTCTCTGGTTGATGATTGCAACTTTTGCAGAACTTGCTCTAGTCTTTGTTGCAAGTAGCATGGCTGCCAAAAAAATAGCCCAGCAGCTCTCCCAGTATTTTTTTAGTTTATTCTGTTTTTAAATGGTTTTTACGCTTAGTTTTGTCGTAGCCTTCTATACACCTGGGACCGTCTTGTCAGCCTTTTGTATCCAGTGCCCTTACTCTTCTTTGTCATGGCGGCAATCGGAATTTTCACCAAGAAAGATTTGAGTGGAATGGGACGAGCTTTGATGGCAGCGCTTGTTGGTCTCATCATTGCCATGGTTGTGAATCTATTTTTAGCCAATAGCTTCTTTGACTACATGATTAGTATTGCCATGGTCTTGGTCTTCTCAGGTTTGATTGCTTGGGATAACCAAAAGATTCGCTATGTTTATGAGCAGTCACGAGGACAAGTAGCGACAGGTTGGGTCATCTCAATGGCGCTCAGCATCTACCTAGACTTTATCAACCTCTTCCTTAGCATCTTACGTATCTTTGGTCGAAACGATTAATGAATGACAGAGTCAGTGTTCAAAAGAGCACTGACTTTTTCTTATTTACTCTTTTCTTTTCTTGGAAATAGGTGTATAATGCTTTTTAACTAATTTTTTTGAGGAGCTGTTTATGAAGAAAAAGTTTTTATTCATCAACAAGAAGAAATTTCCTTTGTCAAAAAAACACTTTTTACCCAGTATTTGAAAGATAAGTTAGAAGTTGTTGAAGTTCAAGGTCCCTATCTTGAGCAAGGTCGGGGATGGGATGCAGGACAACCTGTCAGGTGTCGAAAATCCAGTATCTGTCAAGGTTTTGCAGATTCCAGATGAAACTTATGAAGTCGTTCACTCACTTGCCAAATGGAAACGCCACACCTTGGCTCGTTTTGGTTTCGGTGAAGGTGAGGGTTTATTTGTTCACATGAAGGCCCTTCGTCCAGACGAAGATTCGCTTGATGCGACCCACTCAGTTTATGTGGACCAGTGGGACTGGGAGAAGGTTATCCCAAATGGTCAACGCAATATCGCCTATCTCAAAGAAACCGTTGAGAAGATTTACAAGGCTATTCGTCTGACAGAGCTAGCCGTAGAAGCCCGCTACGATATCGAATCCATCTTGCCAAAACAAATCACCTTTATCCATACAGAAGAGTTGGTGGAACGCTATCCAGATCTAACACCGAAAAGAGCGTGAAAATGCGATCTGTAAAGAGTTTGGTGCAGTCTTCTTGATTGGTATCGGTGGCGAGTTGCCTGACGGGAAACCTCATGACGGCCGCGCACCTGACTATGATGACTGGACAACAGAGTCTGAAAATGGCTACAAAGGGTTGAACGGCGATATTCTCGTTTGGAACGAATCTCTTGGTTGTGCCTTTGAACTTTCATCAATGGGGATTCGGGTAGATGAGGATACTCTTCGTCGCCAAGTGGCTCTTACAGGAGACGAAGATCGTCTTGAGCTGGAATGGCATAAAGCCTTGCTTAACGGTCTTTTCCCACTGACAATTGGTGGAGGTATCGGACAGTCTCGTATGGCCATGTTCCTTCTTCGTAAGAAACACATTGGAGAGGTTCAGACCAGTGTCTGGCCTCAAGAAGTTCGCGATACGTACGAAAATATTTTGTAGAGAATCGAACCGCAAGGTTCGGTTTTCTTTCTCTTTTTGCCTATAATTTGGTATAATAAACGGTATGAAAATCGTATCAGGAATCTATGGGGGGCGTCCCCTCAAGACGCTAGAAGGCAAGACGACGAGGCCGACATCAGATAAGGTGCGTGGAGCTATCTTTAACATGATAGGTCCCTATTTTGAGGGTGGTCGTGTTTTGGATCTCTATGCTGGCAGTGGGGGTTTATCCATTGAGGCAGTCTCGCGTGGGCTGTCCCATGCTGTCTTAGTGGAACGGGATCGAAAGGCACAAACTATCATCGCTGAAAATATCCAAATGACCAAGGAAGTTTCCAAATTTCAGCTCTTAAAGATGGAGGCTGAACGAGCCTTGGAGCTTGTGAATGGTCCCTTTGACCTGGTCTTTTTAGATCCTCCCTATGCCAAGGAACAAATCGTTGCAGATATCGAAAAAATGGCAGAGAGAAATCTCTTCTCCCAAGAAGTCATGGTTGTCTGTGAAACCGATAAGTCTGTAGAACTCCCAGAAGAAATCGCCTGCTTAGGTATCTGGAAGGAAAAAATATATGGGATTAGTAAGGTGACAGTCTATGTCAGATAAAATTGGATTATTTACAGGTTCATTTGATCCGATGACAAATGGACATCTGGATATGATTGAACGTGCTAGCAAACTTTTTGACAAGCTCTATGTCGGGGTTTTCTACAATCCCCACAAACAAGGCTTTCTCCCTGTTGAAAACCGCAAACGAGCAGTCGAAAAAGCGGTGGCGCATTTAGATAATGTAGAGGTGCTGGCTTCTCATGACCAACTAGTCGTCGATGTTGCAAGAAGACTGGGTGCTAAGACCCTTGTCCGTGGCTTGCGAAATACCACCGACTTGCAATACGAGTCTAGTTTTGATTACTACAATCATCAACTGGCTCCAGAAATCGAAACCATTTACCTATATAGTCGCCCAGAGCATCTTTTATATCAGCTCTTCGGCCGTGAGAGAACTTCTGAAGTTTGGTCAGGAGATTCAGCAATATGTCCCAAACAGTGTTGTGGAGGAATTAGAACATGAAGAAAAAAACTAGATGGCCCTTATATGTCATCCTAGCACTAGTATTGACTTTTTTAGCCTTTGTAGTACCTTTACCTTACTACATAGAAGTTCCAGGTGGAGCGGAAGATATTCGTCGCGTTTTTGAAAGTCAATGAAACAGAAGACACAGAAGCAGGAGCTTACCAGTTTGTGACAGTTGGGTATTCGACATGCAACCCTGTCGCATCTTGTCTATGCTTGGTTAACACCCTTTTCACGGATATTAGAAGTGCCAAGGAGACTACGGGTGGCTCTACGGATGCAGAATTTATGCGGATCAATCAGTTCTACATGCAAACTTCTCAAAACATGGCCAAGTATCAAGGATTGAAGACGGCTGGAAAAGATATTGAACTCAAGTATCTGGGAGTCTATGTCTTGACCGTGACGGACAATTCAACTTTTAAGGGCATTCTGAACATTGCGGATACCGTGACGGCTGTTAATGACAAAACGTTTGACAGTTCAAAAGACTTGGTCGACTATGTTAATTCTCAACAATTAGGGGATACGGTCAAGGTAACCTATGAAGAAGACGGAAAAGTCAAGTCTGCTGAAGGTAAAATTATCACTCTCGAAAACGGGAAAAACGGGATTGGGATTGGTTTGATTGACCGTACGGAAGTGACCAGTGACGTTCCAATTCGCTTTTCAACAGCTGGTATCGGCGGGCCAAGTGCCGGTCTCATGTTTAGCCTCGCTATTTACACCCAGATAGCAGATCCAGGACTTCGTAATGGCCGCATCGTTGCGGGAACGGGAACTATTGATCGCGATGGAAATGTTGGCGACATCGGTGGAATTGACAAAAAAGTGGTTGCAGCCTCTCGTCAGGGAGCCAACATCTTTTTTGCTCCTGACAATCCAGTTACCGAGGAAGCAAAAAAAGCAGATCCCAATGCGAAAAGCAACTATGAAACAGCCTTAGAAGCTGCTAAAACGATCAAAACAGAGATGAAAATCGTTCCCGTTAAGACTTTGCAGGATGCAATTGATTACCTTAAAAACAATCCCTAATTCGTAGAAAAATTGAAAACTAGCGCGCAAGCAGATAAGATGGTATAATAGTCAAATGGTTCAATTATTATTCACTCTAAGTAGTCATATACTCTTTATTTATTTGAGTTTTTACCTTTTAAAGGATCTTGTGAGATGGGAAAAGGTTTTAAAAGTGACCGCTACTAACACAAAAAAGGTTCGTTTGTTGGTAGGCTTCTTTAGTATTGTGATGGGCTACATCTTGAGTTCATTCTTTATCAGTTTGTACCAACTGTGGCAAGAAGCACTTAGAGGACTATTATAAAATCAAAAGTAAAGGAAACAACTATGGAAAAAATTGTGGTTCAAGGCGGGGATAATCGTCTGGTCGGGAGTGTGACGATCGAGGGAGCAAAGAATGCAGTCTTGCCCTTGTTGGCAGCGACTATTCTAGCAAGCAAGGGTAAGACAGTCTTGCAGAACGTCCCAATCTTGTCAGATGTTTTCACCATGAATCAAGTGGTTCGAGGTCTGAATGCCAAGGTGGACTTTGATGAGGAAGCTCATGTTGTCGAGGTCGATGCAACTGGTGATATCACGGAGGAAGCTCCATACAAGTATGTCAGCAAGATGCGTGCATCGATTGTTGTCTTGGGACCAATCCTTGCTCGTGTAGGCCATGCCAAAAGTTTCTATGCCAGGGGGATGTACCATCGGGAGTCGTCCCATCGACCTCCACCTCAAAGGTTTGGAAGCTATGGGGGCAAAGATTACCCAGACAGCTGGTTACATCGAAGCCAAGGCAGAACGCTTGCATGGCGCTCATATCTACATGGACTTTCCCTAGTGTCGGTGCAACACAAAACCTGATGATGGCAGCGACTCTAGCTGATGGTGTGACAGTGATTGAAAAATGCTGCGCGTGAGCCGGAAATTGTTGACCTCGCTATTCTCCTTAATGAAATGGGGAGCCAAGGTCAAGGGAGCTGGTACCGAAACCATCACAGTGACTGGTGTCGAGGAACTCCATGGTACGACTCATAATGTGGTACAGGACCGTATCGAAGCCGGAACCTTTATGGTTGCGGCAGCTATGACAGGTGGCGATGTCCTCGATTCGAGATGCAGTCTGGGAGCATAATCGCCCCTTGATCTCAAAACTACTTGAAATGGGCGTTGAAGTGACAGAGGAGTCAGAAGGTATCCGTATTCGTTCTCAACTGGAAAAATCTCAAAGCTGTTCATGTAAAAAAACCTTTACCACATCCAGGATTTCCCAACAGATATGCAGGCGCAATTTACAGCCCTGATGACAGTCGCAAAAGGGGAATCCACCATGGTGGAAACGGTGTTTGAGAATCGCTTCCAACACTTGGAGGAAATGCGCCGTATGGGCTTGCATTCAGAGATTATCCGTGACACAGCTCGTATTGTTGGGGGACAGGCTTTACAGGGGGCAGAAGTTCTATCAACGGACCTTCGCGCTAGTGCTGCTTTGATTTTGACAGGTCTGGTAGCGCAGGGAGAAACAGTTGTTGGTAAGTTAGTCCACCTTGATAGAGGTTACTACCGTTTCCATGAGAAATTGGCTCAGCTAGGAGCGAAAGATTCAGCGAATTGAGGCAAATGATGAAGAAGAATAAAAAAACTTACGCTATGTACTCCGTCGTTTACTGTTGATTTTTATCGTACTATTGCTAGGCTTTCTGGCTTTAGGAATCGGCTTGATGGTTGGTTATGGCATCCTAGGAAAGGGACAGGATCCATGGGCAATCTTGTCTCCAGCAAAGTGGCAGGAATTGATTAGCAAATTTACAGGAAATTAGACTGGGAGACCAGTCTTTTTCTAAAGAAATAAGGAGAAAAATGGACAAAAAAACAAGACAAGCTCTGATCGGGTTACTTATATTCTTACTCTTGGCTGCTGGAAGCTACTATATCAAGCAGATGCAGACAGCGCCAAACACCCCTAGAACCAAGGTTAGTCAGAAAAAACAAGCTTCAGAAGCTCCCAGTCAGGAGCTAGCTGAAAGTGTCTTAACTGAGTCAATCAAAAATCAAATCAAGGGGGGGCTCGAGTGGAATGGAGCAGGGGCCTTCATTGTCAATGGCAATAAAACCAATCTAGATGCCAAGGTTTCTAGCAAACCCTATGCGGATAATAAAACAAAGACAGTGGGAAAAGAAACAGTCCCAACTGTTGCCAATGCCATCTTATCCAAAAGCGACTCGGCAGTATAAGAATCGTGAAGAAACTGGAAATGGATCTACCTCTTGGACGCCACCAGGATGGCATCAGGTCAAGAATCTAAAGGGAGCCTATACACATGCAGTTGATAGAGGACACCTGCTGGGCTATGCCTTGATAGGTGGTTTGGATGGTTTTGATGCTTCTACCAGCAATCCCAAGAACATTGCAGTCCAGACAGCTTGGGCAAACCAAGCACAGGCTGAAGACTCGACAGGCCAGAACTACTATGAGAGTTTGGTCAGAAAAGCCTTGGACCAAAACAAGAGAGTCCGTTATCGGGTGACGCTCCACTATGCGACAAATGAGGACCTAGTTCCATCTGCTTCACAAATCGAAGCCAAGTCTTCAGATGGCGAATTGGAATTCAATGTCCTAATCCCCAATGTTCAAAAGGGAATCCAGCTTGATTACCGAACAGGGCAAGTAACAGTGACGGATTAGAAACAATAGATACAATAAAAAAATCAGCTCCTTTGTCTTCTAGAGGCAGGGGAGTTGTTCTTTAAATGAAAAAAATAATGTGAATCCTGAGAGATTTTTATGATATAATGGAACACAAGATACTATTTTAGGAGAAGGACTATGGAAGACCCGAGCAGTCAGAATTTGTTGCTACAGTTTGTATTGTTATTTATCTTGACCTTGTTAAATGCTTTTTTCTCAGCCACTGAAATGGCGATGGTGTCACTAAACCGTTCCCGAGTGGAGCAAAAAGGCAGAAGAGGAGACAAACGTTACATCTCGTTTGTTAAAGGTACTTGAAAATCCTAACCACTTTTTTTATCAACCATTCAAGTCGGTATCACCCTTAATCACGATCTTATCAGGGGCCAGTTTAGCAGAACACTCTAGGGACGAGAAATCGCATCTTGGATGGGAAATAGTGAAACAGCTTACGCTATTGCAAGTTTTCTATCTTTAGCGTTTTTGACCTATATTTCTATTGTTTTTTTGGGGAACTCTATCCCAAGAGAATCGCTCTCAAATCTGAAAGATGCCTTTGGCGATTCGAACAGCACCAGTTATTATTGGTCTTGGGAAGATTGTCAGTCCCTTTGTCTGGTTGTTATCTGCTTCAACCAATTTGTTGAGTCGTTTAACACCAATGACCTTTGATGATGCGGATGAAAAAATGACTCGAGATGAAATTGAGTACATGTTGACCAAAAAGTGAAGAAACACTGGATGCAGACGAAATTGAGATGTTACAAGGGATCTTTTTCTCTAGATGAACTAATGGCTCGAGAAGCTCATGGTTCCTCGGACAGATGCCTTTATGGTGGATATTCAGGATGATAGTCAAACGATTATCCAAAGTATTCTAAAAGCAAAAATTTCTCACGTATCCCTGTTTATGATGGGGATAAGGACAATGTGATTGGTTTGATTCATACCAAGCGTTTGCTAAACGCAGCCTATGCAGATGGCTTTTGAAAAATATTGTCTGGAAGAAGATCTTACAAGATCCACTCTTTGTTCCTGAAACTATTTTTTTGTGGATGACTTGCTAAAAGAATTGCGAAATACCCAAAGACAAATGGCAATCTTTGCTAGATGAATACGGTGGTATGGCTGGTTTGGTAACTCTGGAAGACCTGCTGGAGGAGATCGTCGGTGAGATTGATGACGAGACAGATAGGGCAGAAATCGAAGTCCATCAAATCGGTGAGGACACCTATATTGCACAGGGAACCATGAATCTTAACGACTTCAATGACTACTTTGGTGTCGAACTAGAAAGCGATGATGTGGATACCATCGCCGGTTATTATTTGACGGGTGTTGGTACGATTCCAACAACTGAAAAAATCAGTTATGAACTGGTCAGTCAAAACAAACAAATCGTCCTGACCAATGATAAGGTGAAAAATGGACGTGTTACCAAGGTAAAAGTTCAAATCACAGAACTAGAACTTGAAGAAGAAACAGAATAAAGCAGTGACTTGAGTCACTGCTTTTTGTAAATCTAGATGGTAGAGTTCAGTTATCCCCTATTTATTTAGAATAATAAAAAAAGCCCGATTTACGGGCTTTTCATTTGGTTAATTCCTGTTAATTCAGGTACTGAAAGGCGGTAGACGGATTTGAACCGACGATCAAGCTTTTGCAGAGCCGTGCCTTACCACTTGGCTATACCGCCTCAACGTTTATTATTATACCTTGAAAATCATTTCCCGTCAATAGTTTCTTATTCTAAAATCCAATTTAAGAAAACAGATGATGATTGAGGAAGTGAGAAAAATCTTGTAAAAATCCCGTTCTAAAGAGGGTCAGACTAGAAAATATTTCTTGCAGAAACAAACAAAGAATGTAGAAATTTTGACAAATAGAAGTTTTTTGAGGAAATGCGCCTAAATATTCTGAAAATTCGTTTACTTTTTAAAAAATATATGTTATAATTTCCAATAAGCCTAAATTTTTCAAGAGGAGTTAAAAACATGAAAAAAAGTAGAGTATTTGTTGCAGCAGGAGTTGCTTTATTAGCGGCAGGAGTACTAGCTGCTTGTGGTTCTTCAAAATCATCTGATTCAACAGCGCCAAAAAATTATGGCTATGTTTATTCAGCTGACCCAGAAACGTTGGATTACCTCATTTCAGGGAAACAAAGTACTAAGATTGCCACTTCAAATGGTATCGATGGTCTCTTCACAAACGACAAGTATGGGAATCTAGTCCCTGCAGTTGCAGAAGACTGGTCCGTTTCAAAAGACGGTTTGACTTATACCTACAAGATTCGTAAAGGTGTTAAAATGGATGACATCAGATGGTGAAGAGTATGCTGAAGTAACAGCCAAAGACTTTCGTAAATGGCTTGAAACACGCAGCTGATAAAAAAAATCAGAAGCAATTTACCTAGCAGAAAATTCTGTTAAAGGATCTGTCTGATTATTTAGCAGGTAATACAAAAAGACTTTTTCTTCAGTAGGTGTGAAAGCAGTTGATGATTATACTCTTGAGTATACTTTTGAACCAACCAGAACCATACTGGAACTCTAAGATGGCTTACTCAATCTTTCTGGCCATTGAAACGAAGAATTTGAAAAAAATCAAAAGGATCTGACTTTTGCTAAAGCGACTGACCCTACATCATTGCTTTTACAATGGACCCGTTTCTTACTGAAAGGTTTGACTGCTAAAGTCTTCTATTGAGTTCGCTAAGAATGAAAAAGTACTGGGACAAAGATAATGTTCACATTGATAAAGTAACCCTTGCTTACTATGATGGTTCAGACCAAGAGTCAATTGAACGTAACTTTTACAAGTGGAGCTTATAGCTATGCCCGTCTTTACCCAACAAGTTCAAACTACTCTAAAGTAGAAGAAACCTACAAGGAAAAATATCTTCTACACTCCCATCAGGACCTGGTATTGGTGGTTTGGGTGTGAATATTGACCGCCAAAGGTTACAAATACACTTCTAAGACAACTGACGAAGAGAAGACTTCTACTAAGAAAGCTCTTCTTAACAAAGGACTTCCGTCAAGCCTTGAACTTTGCCTTTGACCGTACAGTCTTATTCAGCTCAAGTAAATGGTAAAGAAGGTGCTCCTCGTGCCGTTCGTAACCTCTTTGTAAAACCTGACTTTGTCTCTGCAGGTGAAAAAAACTTTTCGGTGACTTGGTAACTGAAAAAGATGGCTGCTTACGGTGATGAGTGGAAGAATGTAAACTTTGCTGATGGTCAAGATGGACTCTTTCAACGCTGATAAAGCTAAAGCTGAATTTGCCAAAGCCAAAACAGCATTGGAAGCAGAAGGTGTAAAATTCTCATCCATTTGGATGTTCCAGTAGACCAAACAGCTAAAAACTATATCGCACGTATTCAATCCTTCAAACAATCCGTTGAAAACAGTGCTTGGAGAAGGGCAATGTAGTCATCGATATCCAACAAGTTTCTAAAGATGAGTTTAATAATATTACCTACTATGCTGCGAATGCAGCAGCAGAAGATTGGGATCTCTCAGGTGCCGTTGGATGGAACCCTGACTATGAAGATCCATCAACTTACCTTGATATCTTGAAGACAACGAATGCTGAACAAACGAAAAACATACATGGGTTACGAAGGTGCAGATAATGCTGCAGCAGCTCAAAGTTGGTTTGAAAGAATACGATAAGCTAGTTGATGAAGCTGCTAAAGAAACCAACGACTTGAATGTTCGTTATGAAAAATACGCGGCTGCTCAAGCTTGGTTGACAGATAGCTCACTCATCTTGCCAGCTATGTCATCAACTGGTGCTGCACCATTCATTTCTCGTGTTGTACCATTCTACAGCATCATACAGCCAATCTGGAGATAAGGGTTCAGATGTATACTTCAAAGTATATTCAGTTACAAGACAAGGTTGTAACAAAAGCTGACTATGAACAAGCTCGTGAAAAATGGCTCAAAGAGAAAAAAGAATCAAACGAAAAAGTTCAAAAAGAATTGGCTAATCACGTTAAATAAATAACTCTCAAGAGAACTTTCTCTCCATGAGGAGAAGGTTCTTTTGGGATTTTAAAAGGAAACGATATGAAGAAATATATTTTTATGCGTGTATTACGTTCATTGTTGTCCATTTTCTTGGTGACAACCTTGACCTACACAATTATCTATACGATGGTTCCTCGAAAATTGATTTTCAAGCAGGATACCAACTATAACAAGATTGCAACGACGCCGGACAAGCGGGATAATTATGAAAATACCGTTTATGAACGGATGGGCTATATCGAGTACTACGATACCAAAGAGTTGCAAGAAAGAGCGAGCACAATGGACTCATCTGTAACAGTGGATGCCAATGATACCAATAAGGCAATCTACGAAAAATACATCAACCAACTAGGAAATGGTTGGACACTTGGTGTGTTCTCAGAAAGTGGTCAATTCTATGCTACGCGTGAAATTCCGATTTTTGAACGTGTTTTCAAATTCTATGCGAACTTGATTGATATTGATCATCCAAACAAGATTCAAGACCCTGAAAATCCAAACTTGCAACGTTATCTTCGTTTTGAAAATGACCCTGCTATTGGTTGGTCATTGGTTGGTTCAGGTACAAAACATAAGTATCTGTTGTATTTTAACAACCAATTCCCATTTGTACACCAAAACTTTGTGAATGTTAATTTAGGTGATTCTTACCCAACTTATGCAAACACTCCCGTACTTCAAGTCATTACACAAGGTCAAGGACAAACAAAGACTGGACAAGTTCAATTCCCTACTGGTAAGAAGACTTCATCTGTAGATATTTACTCACGTACTTATAAATCACCTAGTCAGGCAGACGCTCGTGAGGTAGCCAACTATGGTAAAAATGATCCGTATACAGCTACAGAGAGCAACTATCAGTATCCATCAATGATTGCAAGCTCTGCTGTTGCTGGATTAATTGGTTTGATTATTTCGTATGCTATTGCAATCCCTCTTGGGTCTGCTATGGCTCGCCACAAGAATACTTGGATTGATAGCTTCTCGACAGGTGCTTTGACCTTCTTGCTTGCTCTTCCAACGATTGCTTTGGTTTATATTGTTCGTTTGATTGGATCATCTATTGGTCTTCCAGATTCGTTCCCTATCTTGGGTGCTGGAGATTGGCGTTCTTATGTTTTGCCAGCAGTTATTCTAGGATTGCTAGGAGCACCAAGTACAGCTATCTGGATTCGTCGTTACATGATCGATTTGCAATCTCAAGACTTCGTTCGTTTTGCTCGTGCCAAAGGTTTGTCTGAAAAAGAAATTTCAAACAAACATATCTTTAAAAACGCAATGGTTCCTTTGGTTTCAGGTATTCCTGGTGCCGTTATCGGGGTTATCGGTGGTGCAACTCTTACTGAAACAGTCTTCGCCTTCCCAGGTATGGGTAAAATGTTGATTGACTCTGTTAAGGCGTCAAATAACTCGATGGTAGTTGGTCTTGTCTTCATCTTCACATGTATTTCTATCTTCTCACTCTTTGTAGGGGATATCTGGATGACAATGCTTGACCCACGTATTAAATTGACAGAGAAAGGAGGCAAATAATGTCAACAATCGATAAAGAAAAATTTCAGTTTGTAAAACGTGACGATTTTGCCTCTGAAACGATTGATGCACCTGCCTATTCATACTGGGGTTCTGTATTTAGACAGTTTCTAAAGAAAAAATCAACAGTTGTTATGCTAGGTATTTTGGTCGCTATTATTTTAATGAGCTTTATTTACCCAATGTTCTCAGATTTTGATTTCAACGATGTAAGTAAGGTAAATGACTTCAGTGCTCGCTTTATCAAGCCTAACGCTGAACATTGGTTTGGTACAGATAGTAATGGTAAATCCTTGTTTGATGGGGTTTGGTTTGGTGCGCGTAACTCTATCCTCATCTCTGTAATTGCTACTTTTATTAACCTTGTAATTGGGGTTATTGTTGGTGGAATTTGGGGAATTTCAAAATCCGTTGACCGTATCATGATGGAAGTTTATAACATTATTTCAAACATTCCATCTCTCTTGATTGTTATTGTCTTGACGTACTCAATTGGTGCTGGTTTCTGGAATTTGATTTTTGCCATGAGTGTGACAACTTGGATTGGGATTGCTTATATGATTCGTATCCAAATCATGCGTTACCGTGATTTGGAATACAACCTCGCTTCTCAAACTCTTGGAACACCTACCTTTAAAATCATCGTCAAAAATATTATGCCACAATTGGTATCTGTTATTGTATCTACGATGACATTGATGTTGCCAAGCTTTATCTCTTATGAAGCCTTCCTTTCCTTCTTTGGATTAGGACTACCTGTGACAGTTCCAAGTTTGGGACGTTTGATTTCAGACTATTCACAAAACGTTACGACCAACGCTTACCTATTCTGGATTCCATTAACAACATTGATTTTGGTATCCTTATCTCTCTTTGTTGTTGGTCAAAACTTAGCGGATGCTAGTGATCCACGTACACATAGATAGGAGTAAATATGACAAAAGAAAATAATGTAATATTGACTGCTCGCGATATTGTCGTGGAATTTGACGTTCGTGACAAAGTGTTAACGGCTATCCGAGGAGTGTCTCTGGATTTGATTGAAGGGGAAGTTCTTGCCTTGGTAGGTGAGTCTGGTTCTGGTAAATCTGTATTAACAAAAACTTTTACAGGAATGTTAGAAGATAATGGGCGTATTGCTCAAGGAAGTATCGACTATCGTGGACAAGACTTGACTGCTCTGGCTTCTAACAAGGAGTGGGAGAAGATTCGTGGTGCTAAAATTGCGACCATCTTCCAAGATCCTATGACAAGTTTGGATCCAATCAATACAATCGGTAGCCAAATTACAGAAGTTATCGTTAAACACCAAGGAAAAACAGCCAAGGAAGCTAAAGAAATGGCAATCGACTATATGAAAAAAGTCGGAATTCCAGAAGCTGAGAAACGTTTTGAAGAATATCCTTTCCAATATTCGGGTGGGATGCGTCAACGTATTGTTATTGCGATAGCTCTTGCTTGTCGTCCAGATATCTTAATCTGTGATGAACCTACAACTGCCCTTGACGTAACTATTCAAGCACAAATTATTGATTTGCTTAAAACCTTGCAAAATGAGTACCACTTTACCATTATCTTTATCACACATGACCTTGGTGTGGTAGCAAGTATTGCAGATAAAGTAGCGGTTATGTACGCTGGGGAAATTGTAGAATATGGAACTGTTGAGGAAGTCTTCTACGACCCACGCCATCCATATACTTGGAGTCTCTTATCTAGCTTACCTCAGCTTGCTGATGATAAAGGTGAATTATACTCTATCCCAGGAACACCGCCATCTCTTTATACTGAGTTGAAAGGTGATGCTTTTGCCCTTCGTTCAGATTATGCTATGCAAATTGACTTTGAACAAAAAGCACCTAAGTTTTCTGTTAGTGATACTCACTGGGCTAAGACTTGGTTGCTTCATGAAAATGCTCCTAAAGTTGAAAAACCAGGAGTTATAGCAGATTTGCATGACAAGATTCGTGATAAAATGGGCTTTGCTCATCTAGAAGACTAGGAGGAAGGAAATGTCTGAAAAATTAGTAGAAATTAAAGATTTAGAAATTTCCTTCGGTGAAGGAAGTAAGAAGTTTGTTGCAGTTAAAAATGCAAACTTCTTTATCAACAAGGGAGAGACATTCTCTCTTGTAGGTGAATCCGGTAGTGGAAAAACAACCATTGGTCGTGCTATTATTGGTTTGAACAATACAAGCAAAGGTGAAATTATCTTTGATGGTCAGAAGATTAATGGGAAAAAATCACACAAGGAATCATCAGAGTTGATTCGTCGTATTCAGATGATTTTCCAAGACCCTGCAGCCAGCTTGAATGAGCGTGCGACAGTTGATTACATTATCTCGGAAGGTCTTTATAACTACCATTTGTTTAAAGATGAAGAAGATAGACAAGAAAAAGTTCAAAAGATGATTCATGAAGTTGGGCTTTTAAAAGAACACTTGACCCGTTACCCACACGAGTTTTCTGGTGGTCAACGTCAGCGTATCGGGATTGCCCGTGCCCTTGTTATGGAGCCTGATTTCGTTATTGCAGATGAGCCAATTTCAGCCTTGGACGTTTCTGTGCGTGCCCAAGTTTTGAACTTGCTTAAGAAATTCCAAAAAGAGTTAGGTTTGACTTATCTTTTCATTGCTCATGATTTGTCGGTTGTTCGCTTTATTTCAGATCGTATCGCAGTTATCTATAAGGGAGTTATCGTCGAGGTGGCGGAGACAGAGGAGTTGTTTAACAATCCTGTCCACCCATACACTCAGGCACTGCTTTCAGCTGTACCAATTCCAGACCCAATCTTGGAACGCAAGAAGGTCTTGAAAGTATATGATCCAGATCAACATGATTATGAGACAGATAAGCCATCTATGGTAGAAATTCGTCCAGGTCACTATGTTTGGGCTAACCAAGCAGAAGTTGCTCGTTACAAGAAAGCTCTTAAAAAAGATAATACAGATTCGAGAGGACCATAAAGGTCTTCTCATTTTTTTAGTTTAGAAAAAAATCCCCTTTACTGGCTTTGTAAAAGGGGAGTAATGTATGTAATTAACGTTTAGACCAAGTTCGTTTCATAAAGAGTAGCAGAAATTGGGTAAATCTCTAAGCGACCTGCAATCATTGCAAAAGGAGAGGAGGATTTTTAGAGATGGGACTAAAGATGGAGAAAACTAGAGGTTGTACCTAGAATAGGTCCGATATTGTTGAAAACAGCTGAAAGACAGCACTGGTCACGACTAGAAAATCATTGCTATCAAGACTGACGATAAAGATAGAGAGAGAATAATCATCATATAGATGAGCAAAATATTTGAGAATCTTTGTGCTGGGTATCCTTATCAATCACAGTTTTATTGACATGTAGAGTCAAAACACGGTGAGGGGATAGAATGGACAAAATCTGATTTTTTTGCAATTTTTTTAGAGGATGAGTCCTCTGAATCACCTTGAGACCACCTGCAGTTGAGCCAGCTGATCCACCGATTCCCATGAGGAAGAGGAGGATAAACTGGGAGAAGAGGGGCCAGTTGGTAATATCTCCGTAACCAAAACCAGTTGTCGTAATGATATTGGAAACCTGGAAGAAGGCCATTTCAACACTCTTAGAGACACCTTGGTAGAGGTGGAGGGTATTAAGGCTAATCAAGCCTGTAGAAACTAGAACAATGATGCATAGTAAGCTCGCAGTTCTTCATCTCCAAAGAAGGCCTTTGACCCGACGGAGCATGAGGTAGTAGTAGAGATTGAAAGTTAACCCCAAAAACCAGAAACTCCGATACTAACTAGATAGGTAATGAGTGAGCTACCATAGTGGGCAATTCCGTCGTTATAGACGGTAAAGCCCTCCCTGTTCCCTGCTGTTCCCATAGCGATGACAAAAACTATCAAATAGAGGCATGCCTGCTAGATAGTAGATGACCACAAAGAGGGAGAAGAGAGCTAGATAAAGGAGATAGAGAATCTGGGCAGTGTTTTTTTAGTTTGGATACGACCTTGCCAAAAGACAGGGTCCAGGGAACCTCAGCCTTCATCACCTCTAGGTGACTATTCTTGGCATTGTCCATAATGGCAAGTGCAAAAGACAAGCACCCCCATCCCTCCGATCAAGTGGGTGAAAACTTCGCCAGAAGAGGAGGGAACGAGTGAGAACCGAAACATCGTTCAGAATAGTTGCTCCTGTAGTCGTAAAGCCCAGAACTGATTTCAAAAGAAGGCATCGATGACGCTGGGGAATTTGTCCTGAAAAAGACAAAGGGGAGGCCGCCAAAGAAAGACCAGAGAATCCAACAGAGGGCAACAATCAAGACTCCCTTCCTTGGCATAAATCCGTTGATTTTTTTCGGCTTTTTCGTAAAAACGCCCTAGACCACCGAGTAAAGGACTAGAAATCCCAATCGTAGAAAAGAGGCGATAAATACTTGACTGGATTCTTGGTAATAGATCGCTACACTAACAGGGACTAGGAGAAGAACAGCCTCAATCAAGAGTAACTTTTGAGAGGAGGTAACGAATCATACTTTTTATTCATTTTTTACCTCTCAATCAAATCATAAATCTTTGGTGATGTTTGGCAATAAGGTCGTCACGAGTAACTTGTCTCCCACCTCAAGCATATCCTCCCAGTAGGGAAAGATTGTTTTTCCTTTTCGGATAATGGCTGCGATGAGAACCCCTTTTTTTCAATTTCAACTGAGATAGAGGTTTGGCAGTCATTTTTATTAGCTTCCTTGATTTGGAATTGGAGAGTTTCAATTTGACCGTTTGCGAGATGGTGCATGGCTTGAAGGTCTGAATACTGAGCATTAACTCGACCACGGATAAAGTGCATAATGGTATCCACTGCGATGATTTTTGGAGTGATGATACTTGAGAAAATCAGGCGCATGGATAATCTCTAGAAGACTAGTTCGGTTGACCTTGGTGATATTTCTTTTGGACACCCGACACTGGTCAAGAAACATAGAGGTGATGATATTTTCCTCGTCAACTCCCAGTTAAGGTTGCGACTGCATCATAGTGTGGGAGCACTTTCTTCCAGCAAAGATATCTTTTGCAGTTCCATCTCCTTGAACGATATAGAGATTTGGGAATTTTTCACTAAAGAAACGAGCTCTTTCAGGGATTGATCTCGATGACCTTTGGTATCAATGCGACTGTCTTTTAAAATACCGAGTAGATAATAGGCGATCTTTTCCTGCTCCAACGATAAGCAAGCTCTTTCACAGCACGAGATTTAAAAATAGTTATGGAAAGAGCATCATATCTACGCGATTTCCCAGTAACAAAGATCCTATCCTTTATCTTGGATGGTCATATCACCACTTGGGAATGATCAATTTGATGATCCCTCTCCATAGCACAGACAATGACATTACCAAACTTTTTCCGAAAAGTCTGAAATGGGCATTTGGCAAAGACCGCTAGGATCTTGACAACAAACTCCATGAGGCTAACGCGTCCCTCCAGCAAAGCGTTCGACAGAGAGGGCGTTGGGAAAGTCAATGATATTTGCGATAGCACGGGCAGCTAAGAGCTCAGGGATTAACAATAAGAGAAAATCGAGAATATTTTTTTCTTTAAAATAGGCAGTTAGAGTATTCAGGATTTCGCACTCGAACGATGGTTTCTTTAGCGCCCCATTTTTCTTAGCAAGTACCGCTGAAATCATATTCACTTCATCGTACTCAGTTAGAGCGATAAAGATATCACACTCTTGAACACTGGCTTGCTCCAAGGATGGCAAAAGTCAGCACCATTTCCAAGGAGACCCTATGATATCAAAGCGACTGACAATGTGATTGAGGACAGCCTCATCTTGTTCGATGAGGACAAACGTCATGGTTTTTCTGCAACCAGTGAACGACAGAGGGCGAAACCAACTTTTCCCTCCACCAACAAGGACAATTTTTCATATAAAAACCTACTTTTTCATGATGTAACTATCATACCCTTTTTTTAGCAAAAAAATGCACTTACTAAGGCGATTTTTTTAAGGGAAGAAAGGCCTTTTTCACGTTTTGAAGATACATTTGCTTTAATTTCTATAACGATGTCTCCGATTTGGAGTGATATTACTCTCTTACTATCCCTTTTTCAGAAAGGGAATGACCAAACATGAAAATATCATTAAAAAAAGTAAAAAAATCAAGTCATTTCTATTGACAATGATTCTGAAAGTGTTATACTAAGGAAGTAGTTTCGCTGATTTACTTCAAACCTGTTGTGAGGTAAGTTAACGATGCCTTAACCACGCTGTTTGCTGAGCTTGACTCCGGGCAGTGTGGCTATTTTTTTGCAATGATAAAAGGAAACCCGTCATGACAAATCACATTGTATTATTCGAGCCTCAGATTCCACAAAATACAGGTAACATTGCGCGTACTTGCGCTGCGACCAATTCTCCCCTCCACATCATTAAACCAATGGGCTTTCCCATTGACGACCGAAAGATGAAGCGGGCTGGTTTGGATTACTGGGATAAGCTTGAGATTTATTTTTATGACAGCTTGGAAGATTTCATGTCTCAGATGAAAGGACAAGTCTATCTGATTTCGAAATTTGCTGAGAAAGTGTATTCTGAGGTGGATTTATCGACTGACGAAGACCATTATTTTCTCTTTGGACGTGAAGACAAGGGCTTGCCCGAGGACTTTATGCGAGACCATCCTGAGAAGGCTCTCCGTATTCCTATGAACGATGAACACGTTCGCAGCCTCAATGTTTCGAATACCGTATGCATGATTGTTTATGAAGCCCTCCGCCAGCAGAACTTTGCAGGTCTTGAGCTTGTTCACACCTATGAAGCAGATAAATTGAAATAATCAAAACGCTTGCACTTGCAAGCGTTTTTTGTTATGATTAAAGGGTCTTCAGGGCTGGGTGTGATTCCCGACCGGCGGTGACTTTAACTAGCTATTCTGGCTTACTCTTCGTTGTCTTGTCTCGATATACTCAAGTATTATCTTCGACTGCGACGCCTAGATTAATCCAAAATATCTTAGTTAAAGAAGTCCGCGAGCGCAAGCTGATGTGGTGCGATTCCACAACCGACAGTATAGTCTGGATGGGAGAAGACGAAAGAATGGCTTTGTCTGTTCTAATGAGTTTATAGATGAATTGCAACCGCTTGCTCAAAAGAGTGAGAGGGAACTTTTGGGATATAAAAAGTGAGAATAGATAGAGGGATCCTTTCCAACTTCTTCTGATTTTATAGAAAATTGGAGGAACCTGTTATGACAAACACACGTCGAATTTCGACCATTGCGATTTTATCAGCCATTTCATTTGTGCTGATGTACTTTGACTTTCCGCTCTTGCCAGCGGCGACCTTCCTCAAGATCGAGTTTAGTATCTTGCCAGTCCTTGTGGGCTTGGTAGTGATGGATTTGCCTGCTGCTCTCGGGATTCTCTTGCTACGATCACTCTTGAAGTTGCTTCTGAATAGCCAAGGAGTGAACACTTACATTGGGTTGCCAATGAATATCGTAGCCTTGGGAGTTTTTGTTATCGCTTTTGGTTTGATTTGGAAAAAGGAACGTAGCACTCTTCGTTTTCTACTGGCATCTCTAGCGGGAACTATTGGATTGACTTCTGCCATGTTGGTTCTCAACTATGTCTATGCGGTTCCTTTATACGCGCAGTTTGCCAACTTTGATATTAGAGAAATTATAGGACTTTCTAACTACTTGATGACCATGGTATTACCTTTCAACTTGATTGAGGGTGTAATCTTTTCCGTTTCATTCTGGTTGTTATACGTCCTCTTGAAACCAACCTTAAAATATTATGAGAGATAAACAAACATTTTTAATGAAGGGCAGTTTTGCCCTTTTACTTTTCGTCCTTCTTGGCTATATGGTCAAGTTTTACCCCGAAACGCTGGTCGGTTTTGATCAACCGCTTCAGACTGTTCTTCGTGGGGACTTGCCAGATTATTTGACAGTTCTGTTCCGAGCCCTTACGCATTTGATTGATATCCCAGTAATCATTACCTGGGTTGCCATTGCAGCCTTTATCTTTTATCGTAAGCAGTGGAAGATAGAAAGCTACTTCATGGCGGGTAATCTAGCCTTAGCCGGTCTTTTAATCGTGACCTTTAAAAATATCTACCAGCGCCCACGGCCAGCTATTTTACACTTTGTAGAGGAGAGGGGATTTTCTTTTCCAAGTGGCCATTCTCTGGCAGTGACTCTGATGGTAGGGACTTTGATTGTCATTCTCAGTCAACGGATTAAAGATCCGGTTTGGAAAAAAATTGTGCAAATCGTCCTTGGCTTCTACCTAGTCAGTGTGTTGCTATCTCGGGTCTATCTGGGAGTTCACTACCCATCAGATGTTCTTGCCAGTTTCTGTGTGGGCTTGGGAGTCTTGTTTATCGAATTTCCTTTCTATGACAAGCTTCGCTTCCAATGGCGATTTAAAGGCAAGCAGAAGTGAGCATCAAATTCCTTTGAGGAAAAAGAAATGAAAGTCAATATAACAGATCTCCATCCGACTCAACTATACTTATCAGAAAAGAAGTTACAAGATATCCAGATGCTTTATCAGTCGGTAGAAATAATCAATGTTGCTCCAATCAGTGTTCTTGCATTCGGAGACTGCTTGTTGATTACAGACGGGCATCACAGGGCTTATCAGGCTTTATTGGCAGGTAGGGATACGATTTCTGCTAAGTGGGATAGAGATGGTGGCGATGAACTGTATCATCTCTATGCGCAAGCTTGTGAGGAAAGAAAGATTTACTCTGTTTCTGGATTTAAAAAAAGATCATATCCTATCTCAAGATGAGTATGAAGCAAAATGGTATAACTGGTGTGATGGTTTTAATCAAGCAGCAACTCTTTTATTGAAAGGGAAAGCAGATGAAACAGATTTTACAAATAGATAATGCACTGCGTCTTGTTCCTTATTATAAGGTCAATCATTGTGAGGAAGCTTTTGCTTGGTATCAGGATGTGAACTTGGTTTACCTCGTAGATGGTGTGAAGAGTCCTTACAGTCCAGCGACCTTGGAAGCTATGTATTCCTATTTGGATCAGCATGGTGAGCTTTTTTGGATTGAAGTCAAGGAGAAGGGAGAATGGTTTCCAATTGGGGATGTTACTCTATCTCAGGATAATCTTCCCATTGTGATTGGGAATCCCGCTTACCAACATCGAGGACTTGGAAAAAAGGTTCTAAGTACTTTGATTGAATTGGCTCGAGTAAAAGGATGGAAAGAATTGAGAGTCAAGGAAATCTACACCTACAATCATGCTTCTAGGAGGTGTTTCAAGTCGCTTGGATTTGTGGAAAATGGAACAACAGAAAAAGGAACGAGTTTTATACTGAAATTAGTCTAATCTAACTTGTTTTTTAACTAAAAATCTGATAAACTAAGTAGTAATTGAATAGGAATCCGCAAGACTAGTAACTCAAGGGAAGTATATCAGGGAGGAGAGCCGTGACTGCAAGCTCTCTATATGAAAGCTGGGTGAATTCACTTGCGCATGGATTTAGAAATGAAGGTCTGACTTGTCAGATGAAAACGGATGGTACCGCGTGTCAACGCTCCGAGTGGAGTTTTTGGCATGTGGTTTTCTTTTTATCTACGAGAGACTGATGGAGGAATTATGTCAACTATTGAAGAACAATTAAAAGCGCTTCGCGAAGAAACGCTGGCTAGCTTGAAGCAGATTACTGCTGAAAATGAAAAAGAGATGCAAGACTTGCGTGTCTCTGTCCTTGGTAAAAAAGGGTCGCTTACTGAAATCCTCAAAGGGATGAAAGATGTCTCTGCTGAGATGCGTCCAATCATCGGGAAACACGTCAATGAAGCGCGTGATGTCTTGACAGCTGCCTTTTGAAGAAACAGCTAAGCTCTTGGAAGAAAAGAAAGTCGCAGCTCAACTAGCTAGCGAGAGTATCGATGTGACACTTCCAGGTCGCCCAGTTGCGACTGGTCACCGTCACGTTTTGACACAAACCAGTGAAGAAATCGAAGATATTTTCATTGGGATGGGTTACCAAGTCGTGGATGGCTTTGAAGTTGAAAAAGACTACTACAACTTTGAGCGTATGAACCTTCCAAAAGATCACCCAGCTCGCGATATGCAGGATACTTTCTACATCACAGAAGAAATCTTGCTTCGTACTCACGTCTCCAGTTCAGGCGCGTGCGATGGATGCTCATGATTTTTCAAAAGGTCCTTTGAAAATGATCTCACCAGGGCGTGTGTTCCGTCGTGACACGGACGATGCGACCCACAGTCACCAGTTCCACCAAATCGAAGGCTTGGTTGTTGGGAAAAACATCTCTATGGCAGATCTTCAAGGAACCCTTCAGTTGATTGTCCAAAAAAATGTTTGGTGAAGAGCGTCAGATTCGTTTGCGTCCATCTTATTTCCCATTCACAGAGCCATCTGTTGAGGTGGATGTTTCTTGCTTCAAGTGTGGTGGAGAAGGCTGTAACGTATGTAAGAAAACAGGTTGGATTGAGATTATGGGTGCCGGTATGGTTCACCCACGTGTCCTTGAAATGAGTGGAATCGATGCGACTGTTTACTCTGGCTTTGCCTTTGGTCTTGGACAAGAGCGTGTCGCTATGCTCCGTTACGGAATCAACGATATCCGCGGATTCTATCAAGGAGATGTCCGCTTCTCAGAACAGTTTAAATAATAAATCAAACGCGAGGAAATTTTTATGATTTCGGAACAAAACTATAATAAACTTTTTAGAGAAGTTTGGTGATATATCTTCATTTGTGATTTATAAAGAATCTAAAAAAATAATGATAAAGCGACATCTGAAAAATATATCCTATGAAGAAGCTATTGAAAACCATCAAAAAGACTACATAAATCCTTCAAATATATTACTTATGGTAAATCCCTCTGCTAAAAGAGAACAATCTCCTGATAGTAATTTTTTTCTTCATTTCATCATTCAAATATCAATGATCGTCATTTAAGATTTTTAACTATGAAAACAAGTACATTTTTGGAGAAATCTATACGGATCATATGTAACTGATCTATTTTTCTGATGTTGTTGAATCTGTAATGGATAATGTAATTTCGGCAGTAAAGGATGATAATAAAAAGGACTACCGAAAAACAATCGTATAAAAAAATTAATCGAACAATTAGAAATATTGTCCCAGGATTCAAAAAGAAGATAAATTAAATATATATGTTTGTGGTGCTTTTAGCAAAGAGTAAGCGTGAAGATTTTTAGTTTTTTTATAGAAGAGTTGCTAGAAGAAGTTTCAGAAAGCTCGTATTTAAATATTGAACTTAATTTTTATGCTGTATATCATCCTGGTTATCAAAATTTAAAAAAATTAATTCAAGGTGGTTGTGAAGAAATAGTTAAGCATTCTATGAAGATTGAATGAATAGATTTTAATTGGGAAGTTATTTTTTGCTATAAAAAATGTAGCTTCATAGCAAGAGTTTGCTCATAAATTTATGTTTAAATACTTCTACCAAGGCGATGTTCGCTTCTCAGAACAGTTTAAATAAGATTGAAATCTGAAACATAGTCCTAATACAGTACTAATCATCTTCTCTCGATGAGATATGGTGAGTACTGCCTCAAAGAAAAAGAAAGGAATTGAAAAGGTCTCTCTTACTGGGATCTTACAATCAGAATTATGTTAGTATCATACAAATGGTTAAAAGACAAGTCTGAGAGTTTTTGTCAAGTGAGTTGGAAAAATCCAGAATCCGAAACCTATTTCATTATGCACGAAGAGGAGATAGCTGGTTTTCTCAAAGTCAACTGGGGAAATGCTCAAACGGAGAGAGAATTAGAGAACGCTTTTTGAAATTCAACGCCTCTATGTGCTACAAAAAAATTCCAAGGATTTGGACTCGGTAAGCAACTGTTTGAATTCGCTCTTGAACTTGCTATAAAAAAATAGTTTTTTTCTGGGCTTGGTTAGGTGTTTGGGAGCATAATACAAAAGCTCAAGCGTTTTTATAACCGATATGGTTTTTGAAAAAAATTTAGCCAACATCATTTTTATGGTTGGTCAAAAAGTAGATACGGATTGGTTACTGAGAAAGAAATTAAGGTAAGAAGAGGATTCTTCTATTGAAATGATAGGAAAGGAAAAGAACTAGAGTGGCAACTGTCATTCTGGAGAACTAAATTATGCTTGTATCTTATAAATGGTTAAAAGAATTGGTGGACATTGATGTGCCATCACAAGAGTTGGCTGAGAAAATGTCAACTACAGGGATCGAGGTCGAAGGTGTCGAATCACCGGCTGCTGGTCTCTCAAAAATTGTTGTCGGTGAGGTCTTGTCTTGCGAAGACGTGCCAGAAACTCACCTTCATGCTTGTCAGGTTAACGTTGGCGAAGAAGAAGCTCGTCAAATCGTTTGTGGTGCCCCAAATGTGCGTGCTGGTATCAAGGTGATGGTGGCTCTTCCAGGAGCTCGCATCGCTGACAACTACAAAATCAAAAAAGGAAAAATCCGTGGCTTAGAGTCACTTGGGATGATCTGTTCGCTTGGCGAATTGGGAATTTCTGACTCAGTTGTGCCTAAGGAATTCGCAGATGGCGTTCAAATTTGCCAGAAAATGCCGTTCCAGGTGAGGAAGTCTTCTCATATCTAGACTTGGATGATGAAATCATCGAACTTTCCATCACTCCAAACCGTGCAGACGCTCTTTCTATGCGTGGGGTAGCTCACGAAGTGGCAGCCATCTATGATAAGGCGGTCAACTTTAAAGAATTTACTCTTTCAGAAACTGACCAAGTTGCAGCAGATGCTCTTTCTGTGGGCATTGAGACAGACAAGGCGCCTTACTATGCCGCTCGTATCTTGGACAATGTGACCATCGCACCAAGTCCACAATGGTTGCAAAATCTCCTCATGAACGAAGGTATCCGTCCTATTAATAACGTAGTGGACGTGACAAACTATATCCTGCTCTACTTTGGTCAACCTATGCATGCTTTTGACTTGGATACATTTGAAGGGAGTGACATCCGTGTACGTGAAGCGCGTGCTGGTGAAAAATTGGTGACTTTAGATGGTGAAGAACGTGACTTGGACGTGAATGATTTAGTTATCACTGTCGCAGACAAGCCAGTAGCCCTTGCAGGTGTCATGGGCGGTCAAGCAACAGAAATCTCTGAGAAATCTAGTCGTGTCGTCCTTGAAGCTGCAGTCTTCAACGGAAAATCTATCCGTAAGACCAGCGGTCGCCTCAACCTTCGTTCTGAGTCATCTTCTCGCTTTGAAAAAGGCATTAATGTGGCAACTGTTAACGAAGCTCTTGATGCGGCAGCTAGCATGATTGCCGAACTTGCAGGCGCGACTGTGCGTAAAGGAATCGTTTCTGCGGGTGAACTTGATACCTCTGATGTGGAAGTTTCTTCAACTCTTGCTGATGTTAACCGTGTCCTCGGAACTGAGCTTTCTTATGCTGATATCGAAGATGTCTTCCGTCGTCTTGGCTTTGGCCTTTCTGGAAATGCAGATAGCTTTACAGTCAGCGTCCCACGTCGTCGTTGGGATATCACAATTGAGGCAGACCTCTTTGAAGAAATCGCTCGTATCTATGGTTATGACCGCTTGCCAACCAGCCTTCCAAAAGATGATGGTACAGCTGGTGAATTGACTGCGACACAAAAATTGCGTCGCCAAGTTCGTACCATTGCTGAAGGAGCAGGTTTAACCGAAATCATCACCTACGCTCTGACAACTCCTGAAAAAGCAGTTGAGTTTACGGCTCAACCAAGTAACCTTACTGAACTCATGTGGCCAATGACAGTGGACCGTTCTGTCCTCCGTCAAAATATGATCTCAGGTATCCTTGATACCGTTGCCTACAACGTGGCTCGTAAGAATAAAAACTTGTCCCTTTACGAGATTGGAAAAGTCTTTGAACAAACAGGCAATCCAAAAGAAGAACTTCCAAATGAGATTAATAGCTTTGCCTTTGCCTTGACAGGCTTGGTTGCTGAAAAAGATTTCCAAACAGCAGCAGTTCCAGTTGATTTCTTCTATGCTAAAGGAATCCTTGAAGCACTCTTTGCTCGTTTTGGACTCCAAGTAACTTATACAGCAACATCTGAAATCGCTAGCCTTCATCCAGGACGTACAGCCGTGATTTCACTCGGTGACCAAGTTCTTGGTTTTCTTGGGCAAGTGCATCCAGTCACTGCTAAGGATTACGATATTCCAGAAACGTATGTAGCTGAGCTTAACCTTTCAGCCATCGAAGCTGCCCTTCAACCTGCTACTCCATTTGTGGAAATTACTAAATTCCCAGCAGTTAGCCGTGACATTGCCCTCCTTCTCAAGGAAGAAGTGACTCACCAAGAAGTTGTAGATGCTATCCAAGCTGCAGGCGTGAAACGTTTGACAGATATCAAACTCTTTGACGTCTTCTCAGGCGAAATTGGGACTTGGTATGAAGTCAATGGCTTATAGCTTGACCTTCCAAAATCCAGAAGACAGCTTAACGGATGAAGAAGTCGCACGCTACATGGAAAAAATCCAAGCGTCTCTTGAAGAAAAAGTCAATGCAGAAGTGCGTTAAGTTATTAGAGTTTGAAATAAAAATTTAGACTTAAACATAAAAAACGAATAAAACTAGTTTTCTGGAGAGTCAGAATTTTGTTTTATTCGTTTTTTTTGATTGCTTTAAACAATGTCAGTTTCCCTTTGACGTATGACAATTATAAATAAAGATCAGTTGATAGCAGATTGAATCTAGAGTAGTATATCGCGATTGCTAAAACATTTCTAGAAATTAATTTGACTTTCCTAATCGATTTGTTCACCTTTTATTTCAATCTATTATATCTGAAATTTCAAAATACGGTTTTAAACTATCGGTTGAAGACTGTTAAGAATGAATAAAGTCAAACTACCTTTTCTTAGCATTTAATAATTTGAGTTCCTGTCCCTTAGTGATTGACATTCTTATTTTTACCCTCTCTATATATTAAATAGAGGCCAAGTAAAAAAGTCCAGTTTAAGATTGAAATGATTAACAAATTTCGAGATAAAGTGTAAGGTTCGTACAATTCTCCTTCAGGTAAAAAAATAGATTGATAGGATAGACATATAATTGCGAGTAGAAATGATAGTAATATGCAGAGCTTTCCTATTATATTGGTGTTCATATGTTTTATCTATAGATTAATCTATATTCTCCTCTAACTTGGTCGTTTTACAGTATATGAATTTCTGCTAAATTCTCCACCGTCGTAAAATCTAGCAATTCTAGTTCCACTTTCGACTTCATATAAAACCCTAAATCCAACGTAAGCGCTTCTTCTTGGAGGGACATTTAATGTGTAACCGACACCACTAGATATAGAAGCCTGAGCTCCGATATTAATACCTTTTACATCTCCCGATATACTTGTACCAAAAGTTTTACTTTGACTTACGGATATACTAGCACCTGCTCTTCCTGTAGTCACTGTGTAGCTAACAGGTGTATAGTTAGACCATTCTTTTCGATACCGTACATTTGTTTTTTGATAAGTAAGTCCTCCATAGCTTCGACTTTGACCTATGGTTTCTATATTAGTATTTGTTTCATCTGCATAAATATCGTGTGTATTGAGCAATGATAGAGCTCCTATAACAGAGAAAAGAATGAGAGATTTTGCTAGCTTATTGGTATTATTCATTTTATTTTTACTCATTTATTCATGTATTCAATTTATGGAAGCCATGACCAGAGTGGTTTACTAAATAAGAAAACCAGAAGAGGTAAGATACTTGCTATTCTAGTTTTTACGATGAAATGTACGATTCTCATATGATATTCCTCCTTGTTTTTTATTTATAGATAGTATACAATAAAAAATGTAAGCGTTTTTGCATATGACAAGTTTTTTTGCGCCTGAAATTTTGGAGGTAAGTAGATGAGATGGGATTACTATAAGATTTTTAAAAAAATACGAGAAGATAAGCATTTATCTCAAACTCAGGTGGCAGGGGAAATGGTTAGTAGGCAGTCGGTTGCTGCATTTGAGAGCAATAAGGCGACGCCAAAATTTGAGAATATGGAATATCTCTTAAGACAAATGGATATAACTTTTGCAGAGTTTCAATATATTTGTGATTATTATCAACCTAATGAACGGATGAACATTATGATGAAATTACAAGAACTAACCACACTAATGACTAGGGAGCAAATTGAAAATCTTGTAATACAGTGTAGAAGTTACTTGAAAACATGTGACGATATACCTATTTTTAGGAGGATGCAATTATTACAATTATATTTACAGGATGATAAAGAACTTAATAATCAACTTTTAGCTGAGCAAATTTGGAAAGAATTACAAAGTTATGAAGAGTGGTATCTAGGAGATTTAACCTTATTGGTAGGAATTTTACCTTATGTCTCTATGGAAAGTGTCTTAACATTGACTGACCAGATATTGGCGACTTTAAAACGGTATGAATCATACGTTAACATTAAGGAAGCTAGATTTACCATTCTTTCTAATCTAGCAGTAACTTTCTTGTATAATGACTATAGAGAAAAATCATTGGAATTTATTAAACTTGCTTTAAAAACGGCTCAATTAACACATAGAAGTGATTATCTTGGTTTTTGCTGGGTTTATAAGGGAATACTTCAGAAAGACTACCGATTGGTAGATAAAGGATTACTCCTTCTTGAAATGACAGATGAACTGGTTTCTTATAAAAAATGTTGTCAAGAAATTATTCGCTTTTTTCCAGAAGTCTTAGAGGAAGAAAACTTTATGAAGAAAAAGGAGTTACTCAAATAACAATTCAGGATCAAAAACTGACAGTTGAGGAGCAGAGAAGATAAATTGGGGTTTACCACTGTATAATGTACTCATAACCAAAAGTACTCCAAGATTTTTTACTAAAATGAGGATGATAAAAATGGACAGAAAGTATTGTAAAGGCTATCAAAAAGGAGTATAATGAGTGCAAGACATTTCGGAGGTGAAAGATGCTAGAAGTAAGAAGTCTAGAGAAAAGTTTGGATTTAAGCAAGTTTTGTTTGGTATTGACTTTCAAGCGCGACCAGGTCGTATTTTGGGACTAGTCGGGAAAAATGGTGCTGGGAAGACAACAATTTTCCACAGTATTTTGAAATTCCTAGAATACCAAGGAGAAATTAGTCTGGATGGCCAGGATATTCGTCAGGAGACCTACGCTCGGATTGGCTATCTGCCTGAGGAGCGCAGTCTTATGCCTAAATTGACAGTCCTTGAACAAGTTCGCTACTTAGCGACTCTAAAAGGCATGGATGCCAAGGAAGTCAAGGAAAAACTCCCTCAATGGATGGAGAGATTGGAAGTTAAAGGAAAGCTGACAGATAAAATCAAGAGCCTGTCAAAAGGAAATCAGCAGAAGATTCAGCTCATTATTACTCTGATTCATGAACCAGACTTGATTATCTTGGATGAGCCTTTTAGTGGATTGGACCCAGTCAATACAGAATTGCTCAAGCAAGTCATTTTTCAGGAAAAAGAGCGTGGAGCAACCATTATCTTTTCTGATCATGTCATGACCAACGTCGAGGAGCTTTGTGACGATATTCTCATGATTCGAGATGGCCGTGTGGTCTTGCATGGACCAGTTCAGGATGTCCGCAATCAATACGGGAAAACGCGTCTCTTTGTTTCAAGTGAACGAAGTAAGGAAGAATTGGAAAATCTTCCTCATGTCAAGCAGGTGAGCTTGACCAAACAAGGCAGTTGGAAATTGATCTTAGAGGATGAAAGTGCTGGAAGGGAACTATTCCCAATCTTGACTCAGGGTCAGTATATCGCAACCTTTGATCAACAAGCGCCAACAATCGATGAAATCTTTAAACTAGAATCAGGGGTGGAAGTATGAGAAATATGTGGGTTGTAATCAAGGAAACCTATCTTCGACATGTCAAATCGTGGAGTTTCTTCTTTATGGTGATTTCGCCGTTCCTCTTTTTAGGAATTTCTGTAGGAATTGCCTATCTCCAAGGCTCTTCAATGGCTAAATGATAAAGTGGCAGTAGTGACAACAGTGCCGTCTGTAGCAGAAGGACTGAAGAATGTAAATGGTGTTAACTTTGACTATAAAGACGAAGCAAGTGCCAAAGAAGCGATTAAAGATGAAAAATTAAAAGGCTATCTGACTATTGATCAAGAAGATAGTGTTCTAAAAGCAGTTTATCATGGCGAAACATCGCTTGAAAGTGGAATTAAATTTGCAGTTACAGGTACACTCAATGAACTGCAAAATCAGCTTAATCGTTCAACTGCCTCCTTGTCTCAAGAGCAGGAAAAACGTTTAGCGCAGACAATTCAATTCACAGAAAAGATTGATGAAGCCAAGGAAAATAAAAAGTTTATTCAAACAATGGCAGCAGGAGCCTTAGGATTCTTTCTTTATATGATTCTGATTACCTATGCGGGTGTAACAGCTCAGGAAGTTGCTAGTGAAAAAGGCACCAAAATTATGGAAGTCGTCTTTTCTAGCATAAGGGCTAGTCACTATTTCTATGCACGGATGATGGCTCTATTTCTAGTGATTTTAACGCATATTGGGATTTATGTTGTAGGTGGTCTGGCAGCTATTTTGCTCTTTAAAGATTTGCCATTCTTGGCTCAGTCTGGTATTCTAAACCATATAGGAGAGGCTTTCTCGCTCAACACCTTATTGTTTGTCTTGGTTAGCCTCTTTATGTACGTTGTTTTAGCAGCCTTCCTAGGTTCTATGGTTTCTCGTCCTGAGGATGCAGGAAAAGCCTTGTCGCCTTTGATGATCTTGATTATAGGTGGTTTTTTTGGAGTTACAGCTCTAGGTGCAGCTGGTGACAATCTCATCTTGAAGATTGGTTCATATATTCCCTTTATTTCGACTTTCTTCATGCCGTTTAGAGCTATTAATGGTTATGCAAATGGGTTAGAAGCTTGGATTTCGCTTGCTATTACGATTGCTTTTGCAGTAACGGCAACAGTCTTTATCGGACGTATGTATGCTAGTCTCGTTCTGCAAACAGATGATTTAGGTCCTTGGAAAACCTTTAAACGTGCCTTATCTTATAAATAGAAGAGCCTCGCGAAAGCGAGGTTTTTTAGAGATAAAAAGAGTGGAATTCAGAAAAATATTTTTCATATCTATTGACTTTTAGGGGTGAAATTTGGTATTATAGTAGGCGGTATTGTTTACCCCATTTGAAAGCTACCCGGAACCTTCCAAATACTTTTCGATGGGAAGGAACACCCATCACCGTAAACAAAAAAATCGAACTATATATAGGAGAAATCATGAACAAAACAACATTTATGGCTAAACCATACTAAGTTGAACGTAAATGGTACGTAGTTGACGCAACTGATGTACCACTTGGACGTCTTTCTGCAGTAGTTGCTAGCGTACTTCGCGGAAAAAAACAAACCAACATTTACACCACACACTGATACAGGTGACTTTGTGATTGTTATCAATGCTGAAAAAAAGTTAAATTGACTGGTAAAAAAAGCAACTGATAAAAATCTACTACACTCACTCAAGCCACCCAGGTGGATTGAAACAAATCTCTGCAGGTGAACTTCGTTCTAAAAATGCAGTACGTTTGATCGAGAAATCAGTTAAAGGTATGCTTCCACACAATACTCTTGGACGCGCTCAAGGTATGAAGTTGAAAGTATTTGTTGGAGCTGAGCACACTCACGCTGCACAACAACCAGAAGTTCTTGATATTTCAGGACTTATCTAAGGAAAGGAACAATAAAGTATGTCACAAGCACAATATGCAGGTACTGGACGTCGTAAAAACGCTGTTGCACGCGTTCGCCTTGTTCCAGGAACTGGTAAAATCACTGTTAACAAAAAAGATGTTGAAGAGTACATCCCACACGCTGACCTTCGTCTTGTCATCAACCAACCATTCGCAGTTACTTCAACTGTAGGTTCATACGACGTTTTCGTTAACGTTGTAGGTGGTGGATACGCTGGTCAATCAGGAGCTATCCGTCACGGTATCGCTCGTGCCCTTCTTCAAGTAGACCCAGACTTCCGCGATTCATTGAAACGCGCAGGACTTCTTACACGTGACTCACGTAAAGTTGAACGTAAGAAACCAGGTCTTAAGAAAGCTCGTAAAGCATCACAATTTAGTAAACGTTAATCAATACGATTATATCAACGTTTCAAAGCACTTTGCAAAAATTTTGCAAAGTGCTTTTTTGTCGATTTTTGAGCTCAAATAGCTTTGTGATAACCTTCTGATAACCTCTTCTAAATTTTTAAAATCATGATTTATTTTGCTTTATTGAGATAGTCTGCAAATTTGTCAATAGAGTTTTTCTCACCAGTTTTTGTGGTGTGAGTATAGACATCTAATGTCACCTGACTGCTTGCATGACCGAGACGTTTTGATGTATTAGAAGGATCGATTCCAATTTCAGACATAAGTGTTGCATGTGTATGTCTAAACCCATGTGGGCTAATTGGTTTTAATTTATGCTTTTTAATAATTCGATTCAGTACGTTATTAATGTAATCAGCATGCAAAGGTTCAATTTTGTCATTACTTGATATGTAAGAGAACATATATTCATCACTAATATTCAGCTTTGTAAGAGGAAGCTGAGATTGTTCTTTCAGATAGAAATTTCTCCATTGCTTAATAATATCGATTGTCTCATCATCAAGATAGATTGTACGAACTGAAGATTCATTCTTTGTGCTCTTTTCAATCGCTTTACCGTCAATTCTTCCTAGACTTTTATCTATGTTCAATAGATTGCTGTCAAAGTTAATATCAGCCCATTTTAAAGCGTATAACTCCCCTTTTCGTAGTCCACTAAATGCAAGCAGTCTAAATAAAGCAAAATGTTTAAATGGCTCAGTTTCTTTCACTATATCAAGGAAATGATGTAATTCCTCCAGAGACCAAAAATTATCTGATCTAGTCTTTTTGATTTTAGGCATGATAACATTCTTCATTGGATTTCGATCAATGTAGTTCATGTTGATTGCAAAATCAAAAATTTTTGAGGTATAGGATTTTATCTGTTTGATATTTTTGAAAGTCTGAGATTTTTGTGTAATAAAGTTTTGACAGTCTAAAGGACTGATTTGGTCAATAAATTTATCGCCAAATATTGGTAGAATATGTATTCGATAGATATTCTTAGTTTGGGAAGAAGTTGTTTCTTCAACGGTACCAACATAGGCCTTAAACCATTCTTGATAAAGTTCTTTATAAGTGACTTGGGGGTTAGGTTTGTCGGTACTTACTGTGGGGGCAACGACACCAGCTTCTAAACGAGCTTCGTACAATTTTGCCTCTTTTTTGGTTTTGAACCCTCTCTTTAAGTGCCTTTTTTTCTTTCCATAAGCATCTAAGCCAATGTAAAAGCTGACATAGTAAAGGATTCCTTTTTTTGTTTTGTATTTGTGTATAGACATTTTTTCTCCGTATCTAAGTTTTCGGAGCTTATGTAATCGAGAAATGAGTGTCTATCTATTTTTTCTATCTTCTTGGCGGATAGCGTATTCGTCTGTTTTAATCCAGCTCTGCCAAACTTTAGAATCTTTATTTTGGTGATTCATATAGTCTATAAACTCAGACATAAAACGTTTGTTTTTCTCTGCTAGGTATTCTGAGAATATATGACGAAATTCATCTGAAAAACTATCATCAAGTGGTAGTGTTAATGCCCTTTCGCCAAATTCGATACTCTTCTTTAACTTCTCCATATCGCTTTTAAAAGGTGTCACAGAACCAATTTTAGATGTTTTGAAACTATCTGTAACAATTTTTAAGATTTGATGGAGCGTGTGGGTTGCTATCAAGTCCCATAATGTAAGCGACGGAAACATTAAAGTATTTTGCCAATTTTTCAGCATTATCTTTTTTAGGTTTGCGGATTCCTTGATTGTATCCAGAAAGTGTAGGATAGGCTATATTTGTAGCTTCGCTAATTTCTGTCAATTTTTTTCCGCTATTTTCTATCAGTTTAGTAATATGATTCGTCATAAGAACCTCCTTTTTATCATTATAACACATTTTATTCTTTTTGAATAAAAAAGCTTGACAAAAATTCAAAAAGGATATATAATTCAAAATGAATAACAAATTAAATGGTTTCGGAGCTTATTTAATTTAGAAATGAGGTGTGAATTTATGTCGGAAACTACTTTAGTTGTCCAGCTTCCTAAAGAATTAGAGAAGCAATTACGTGCTCACTATGATGAGATGATTTCAAATGCTGTAGCAAGAGTATTTGAAGATAAAGAACTTTATAAACCTATGGTTCGTATGTCAGGTTTGTCTAGGTGGTTAGATGTATCTACGACAACAATCCAAAAATGGACGAAAGAAGGAATGCCAACCATGGTGATTGATGGAGTGACTTTATACGATAAAAGAGCAGTAACACGATGGTTGAAGCAATATGAAAGATAGGTACTCGTATGAATGGTGTTCAGTGGATCAAGATAACAACAGATATATTTGATGATGAAAATTCAGCTAATAGAATCAATGCCAGAAGGAGATACTCTTATTGTAATATGGTTTAAAATTCTGGTGCTTGCAGGAAAGCAAAATAATAGTGGCATATTAAGTCTAGGGAACAAGGTTTATTACACAGAAGAGATGCTTTCAACAGTGTTTAGACGAAAGGCTACATCTGTAAAATTAGCTCTCAGTATGTTTGAAGAATTTGGCATGATAGAAATCATAGATGGCGCTATTACCATTCCAAAATGGGAGAAACATCAGAATATAGATGGACTAGAAAAGATTAGGAAACAAACTAGGGAACGTGTTGCTCGTCATAGACAAAAACAAAAAGCACTAATTACAGGCGAGCCACAACTCGTTTTAGACTGTAACGTTACAGTAACGGATGAAAATGATAATGTAACGCAAGAGATTAAGAACAAGAATAAGAATAAGAAAGAGATTGAGAATATACTGGATAATAGTTCTAGAAAGCCTGAAACTTATATTCCACCCAAATATTATTCTTTGTTAGAATCCATTTCTTATAAGTACAATGATAGATTTTTGTATCCTAACAATTACACTTTAACACATGCTCAGAAGATGAAGATAGGCGAGTATTTGGCTAGTGGGTATGTAACTAGTGATGAAGTTATTAACATGATTGAACGGATTCCTGAGGATGCGACTTCTCCTTTAGCGTATTTATTTAAGTCTATGGAGAATTTAAAGCAGGAACGTATGCTGGAGTGCAAAGCTATTGCCCATGAAAATGCCCGAAAGAAGTATATGATAAATGAGTAGATATAGGACTGTTCTAAAGAAATGTTATATCACTGAAGAGCAGAATGAAATAGTGAATAACTTGATTGAAATGACAAACCATCTAAATTTTTCCTCTTATGCTAGGAAAATGTTGTTTAAGAGTTCGCCTATTTATCTTCAATTTGATTTTGAATTTTATCATGACTTTATATTTCAAGTTAGAAGAATTATCAATAACTTACGTCAGTTAGAAAGAATAGCAGAACAAAGTGAAGATTTGGATAATGTAAGGATATTTCACTACTGTGTTGAGTTGATGATAGAATATGAAAAGAAGACAAGTAAACAAGTGAAAGAACTTGTAAAACGACTAAATAAGAAAACGAGGTGATAGGACCATGAGAATAAAATCTGTGTTGAAACAGGTGTTTTTGACGGAAGAAGAAAATAAAAAATTAAATGATTGTATGAGGAAGGAAAATATTCGTAATTTTTCTGAGTTTGCTAGACAAAAATTAATACGAACAGATTTGAACATCCAAAAAGTCTCTTTTGAAGGTTTAGTTCCTTTAACAGAAGAGTTGGAACAAGTCGGAAAGAATATCAATTCTATAGCCCGTCTTGCAACTGTAGTTGGGAGAATAAGCTATGAAAACAAAATGGATATGTCTATTTTGATGCAAAAAATAGTTGATGTGATGGAGGAAAAAGATGTTTATTTTCAAAAGTAATATGGATAAGGATTTTGATCAGATATGCGAATACATATTGAAATTAAAGCGAGCAGAATTATTTCTTCATGGAATTAAACAACAAGATAAGACGAAGGCTCGTTTGTATCATACGATGTTGGAATACTACGATGCTAACCATAAAAAAGAAAGACATATGAGGATTTTAAAATAAGGAAACGCTGTAAAAATTTTTTTGCAGCGTTTTTATATATCTTCTTAAAAAATTTGTACACACAAAGTACAGCTAAATTGTTTTTTGGATTATTTTATAGAGAAGGGGAGAAATTTCTCATATTATGACTTTGCGAGCTCAGAGTCTGTATACACACACTCCCAAAATCACCCCCAAAAATTGTATACACATAGTGTATGTACTTTTGAGGTGATTTGAATTTTGGGGAATCCCCAAACCCCTTTAGGTTAAGAGATGAAATTTTTTTAGTCCTGTTTCATTTTATTTTACAATAGATGGAATTTAATTTGGTAGTTAATCTTAGTAATGTTAGCTGAGAAACAGTTGAGTAAAATCGTATGCATAGTACTATATATTGAAAGGGATAATAATGAGGATACCCATCTGGAAATGGTGAAGCCTGGTAAGACAGTGGAGTTATCAATTATCGTTAATACGGCAGAAACTACTCTATTTTCAGCTATCGATCATTATGATAAATTTTTGATGAGCTAGCTGATTGAAAAGGTCATTATAGGAGTTCTGGTAGATGTTGATTACAACTATTTGGACTACATTATGGCGTAATAACAGGTATCATAGTAGTTAACAGTCACTTCAACTCAAGTCTTATTTTCTATTTTTCTTTATCAAATCATACAGCTGTAGATAAGTCCATTGCTTTAACAGCTCTTTTTATTCTTTCAGCAACTAGTATTGAAAGTAAACTCTTTGGCTTACTTGAAATGAGATTCATTACAGCAATATTTGATGTTATCTATCAACTGATTAAAGAATTTGTCGTTGCAAAGGAAAATCAGATAGATAAAGAAAAGAATTAATTTAATGAGTCTTGTTAAATAAAACCTTCTTGTTTCTGCCTGAGATATCTGTTATATTTTTTCAAGAGGGTTTTTATCTGTTTCATCATGGAAAATACCTCCTTAACTATAGTAGATTGAAATAGAATCTAAAACAAATTGATTAAGGAATTTAAAGTAATATCTAGAAATATTTTTAGAAGCGATATTGTGCGATTCTAGATTCAATCTAATATATAATCTATCACATAAAAAAAGAAGAGGTTGGGACAAAAAGATTTTGATTTTAGGAATTTTTATTATGAAATTTTAAAATCGATAGATTAGACAAAAAAGCGAACAAAACAGAATTCTGAGTGTCAGACAACTCGTTTTGTTCGTTTTTTATATTTAAGGTTAGACTTTTCTCCCAGACTCTTCTTAACCTAATGACATTGTACTAAATACGTTCTCTCTTCTAAAATATTTACACCTATTTTATTTGATATATTTCAAGAATTATATCTTCAATCTTATTTTCGATTAGTTCTAATTTTATAGAATTGCCATCTTGGTCAGGATTTCCAGACTTCTTAATTTGAACAGCTTCCTGGAAGAGTGGAAGTAGTTCTTGAAGTTTTTCTTGAGAAGGTACTATTATAGGAAGTTGACGAGCATCATTAATCTGGAAATGTGAAGTACTATTTATAAAATTATCTACGAATAAACTAATGAATCTAGAGTTAATTAAACATACAAAATACCAATCAGGAAGTTCAACTTGAGTAAAAAGACTCATGCTAAGAACATCGAAGATTCCAGGGCTTTTTATTCTAGATTTCAGATAGGTAGAGTTTACATCAGTCCAACAAAATCCTTCCTTAAAATAGAATTGCGGGTTTCTGACAACTGGCATCCCTGTCCCTTTTTTACCAGAATTTTTCTTAAAAAATTCTACGTTTTCTTTTGACCATGCAATGGCAAATGGTGTATCTAAGTACCATCTATTTCCATCTTTATCCCCTTTATCATATGGAACATAATATTTTTTGTCAGTAGAAATTCCATTTAATTTTTCATCATTAGTTAAGGAAACTACATCTGCTATTTCTGCATCATCAATGATTCGATATAGATATCCTTGTCCAAAGACATCACGGCCATAATGTTCTTTAATTGTATCAAAAACCTTAGCAATTTCATGCTCCTTAAGTCCGTTCAACAGTTCTTCAGGGTTTGTATACCCAAATAACTCATGAACTGAAATATTATATTTATTAATCGCATCTTTTAATTTTCTAGGGCGTGTTTTCATAATATTGTCAGCCCATTTTGTTGATTTTCTAACTGCAATATACTTACCATTATTACCAGTTTGTAAACCAACACCACCTTCGGTCAAGCAGCCTAATAAAGTTATCTCTCCAGGTTTTAAGTTGCTTCGATACTCATTAAGTTCCTTTTTATTCTGTTCAATTTTTTTACTGGTAGAAATCTTGTCCCACCACAGATTATTTAGCTCTTTTATCTTTTTACCATATAATTCATAAATCTTTAGGTTTTGTTTAGTTGGTGTAAAAATAACAGTATTTTGAGTATTAATATAGGTGGACTGTTCTATTTCTAATACTAATGGTGCCATTAAACTTTCGCTACCGTCTAAATATTTGATAAGATTTTTAGAATCGAATGTTTTTTTTGTAACAGAGGTTATTGCAGTATCAACCATCGCTGATTCAAATGGATTAGCAGTATCAAAAATATAATTTACTGTATTAGAAAGTAGTAACTCTCTTAAGTTTTTCTTCGATTGAATAGTCCAAAAAGTTTTGGAAGTGATATATGTAAGGTTTCCTCCTTCTTCAAGTAAATTAATTCCTTTGAAGAAGAAGTGACTGTATAGGTCATCAGCAAATCCAAATTCATTTTCTAGAACTTTTTTATCAGTTGTACTCCGCTTTTTCGTTCCAACGTAAGGAGGATTTCCGATAATTGCATCAAATTTGTGAACTCCAAACATAAAGAAACTATCAAAAAAGCTTGCTGGTCTCTTTACAATAAAAGGATCAAAGGATCTTAATTGTTCGGAACGAACCGTTTCCCCAAGTTGTATATTTCCTGTTGTTAATTCGTAATATTTTTTTTGCCACTTATCTTTAGAACTTTTTACACGTGCGTTAAAATATTTTAGTCGAATGTCAGAAAGTTTTAAGTCTAAGTTTGGATCGTCAAAAATAGAAGTGCCATCTTGAGCTAGAGATGTTAAACTATTGGCACAAACGAACTTAAAATCTAGATTAGGTAAAGGCTGGATTTTACTTTTATTGGGTTCGTCAATAATTACTGAAAGCCAAGCTCTTAAACGAGAAATTTCAATTGCCATCGGTTCGATATCTACTCCAAAGATGTTGTTCTCAATAATTGAAAGTTTGAGTTCGTAGGCATCATAGGATTTTAGTAATCTTTCGTATGTTCTAACAAGGAGTTGAATCATACCCATTGGGAAAGCACCAGAACCACAAGCAGGATCTAAAACCTTATAGTTATCTAGTGCCTCAAGGATAGTTTTTGTTATATTTTTACTATTGACTCCCCATAAATCAGCACCAGATGTACTTTTTCTAGCTAAAAATTCAGCATCTGAATAGTCAATTAGTAAGTCTATTCCTTGGTTAAAAGCTTTATTTCCCACTTTGCTATACAAATATTCTCTTAAAGATTCTTTACAGATAAATGCAACAATATCTCTCGGTGTGTAGAATGCTCCACTTAATTTCCGTGCGCTCTGTCCAGTATCTTCATTTTGGGAAGCCAATAGATTTTCAAATACTTGTCCTAACATTTCAGGATCGACTGCAATCACTTCAAAATCAGCACTAGATTCATCAGTAGTAAAATTGAACTCGTTAAACCTATCAAAAAGATTTTTAAAATAATCTTGAGGGAAATTGATAGTTTCGTAAATAAAATCATTTTCCTTGGGTTCAAATAGGCCACCATTTAAATATGGTGTTATATAATCTAGGTGTTTACGATCGGGAATATCTGTATTTAGAGTGCTAAAAAATAGAAGTTTGATTTTCTTTTCATAATATTCGGATGCTGATAAATCATCTAATTCAAAGTATCCAAAGTCTTCGTAAATAATATTCATTTTCCGTAAAAACCAAATGAAAAGCATTCGTCCTAGTAGTCGTGAAGAAAATTGTTTTGCATCCTCTGAGTTCTTTCCTTGTTTTTCCATAGTTTTAACAAGTTCCTCAAAGAATTTTGCAATAATTGAATAGAATTGTTTATTAACTTCTTTCAGTTGCAACGCATCCCATAGTTTTTTATGAATAGTTTGTTGAGGTTCGAAACTTTGAGCATCATTAATTTTTGGATTATCATAATCTGCTGCGCTTAATAGATTGTGTTCAAAAATTTGTTTTTGAGTATTGGTTAAATGATCATGCAACTCCATAACACGAAGTTTTTTCCTATTTGAAAGCACAATCAGGAGAGAATTAGCATCAGATGTCAGGAAAAAATCGATTCCAATCTTGTTGCTTGGAGCTCTTGTTAAGTCAGAGTCTTCCCAGTTAGATGTGAATTCTGTCGAAGCTGAAATCTTTTGTTTAGTTGCACTTTCACTAAACCAGAATAATTTACTTTCAACTACACAGTCATCCTGTTTGAAGTGTTGAAAGGCTGAACGTGCAGAATTAGATTCTGGGTGTTCACGAAACCAGGTTCTTTGTTTTTGATTATGGAAAACATCCATTGGAAGAGGAGAGGGGAGATTTCCAGTATTTTGACTATTGTGTTTCAACATACTAGTCCATCTATCTTGATTTGGAAGTATCCACTTCATGATTTCATCAGCTAAGTCGATTGCGATAGCGAGGGATATCCACTCGTCCTTTTCATTTGATAGTTGTTTGACTAATTTGTCTATTGTATTAATACCTTCATGGTTTTGCATAGAATAACACACCTTCGACTTTCTCTATTCTTTTTTCGTCCGATTCAGCTTGTAAAAGCTTAATTAGTAAGTTTTCAAAGTTTTTGATTACTCGTGGAGTCAATTTACCATTTTCTTTATTTTGTTTATTTACTTCTCTAACTATTTGTTCAAAAGCTCGTTTATCATTTGAATAACGTATTCCTTTTTCAATAATTCCAATAAGATTATAGCTTGAATCAAAATAAGTTTTTAAAATTTCAAGAGCTTGCATCCCTTGTTGTTTTATACTATAAACTGGATTAGCTGATTCAAATTGCACACTAATTTCAGTACTGCCTTTTTTGATATATTCCGATCTATCTACTGGTATTTTATCTATCATACGTTTATTATCTTGGGGAGTCGTTTGAATTTGTTTCAAAGCATCTTTTTCTTGAATGTATTTTGCTTGAAGCGAGCTGAATGGCCCTCTTTTTTCTGAGCTTTTTTCGATGCTTACGAAACCAATATCTTTTATCAGTGCACCAGTAGCAGAGATTTTTCCTTTGGCTCTATATAGTCCGATAACATAGTCTAGATTCTCAAAATTTTCAGTTGATTTCGGGAGGTAATTCCATTTTCCATCCGGGATACTTTGAATTCTCTTAATTTCTCCATCTTCTTTGTGAGCATCGATAAATTTTCTTAATTCAGAGGAATAATTATCAACCCAATCTAATATATCTTCGGTATTTTCAAATTTTTCCATTGCTTTTGAAGCTTTATCACTATCATCATCAAAAATGGAGTTGGATTCTAATATTTCATGGAATTCTATTGGATTTTCACTCTCACCCAATATACTTTGATCGTTACCAACTGTGAAGTTAATTGTTGCAATTTTGTGTTCTAGGCGTCTAATTAAGTTTAGATAGAACTCTAAGTCCTCATGAGGCTTTACGTTTGCAATAAGGATGTTTTCATATGTTGATCCTAAACGATTGATTCGACCATTTCTTTGAATCATTCTCACAGGATTCCAATGTAAATCATAATTCACTAAGAAACCAGCATCTTGTAAGTTTTGACCTTCAGAAAGTACATCAGTAGCAAATAAGAAATCGAGTTCGTCCTGCTTCTTAATTGTTGCTTTTTTACTAATCGGAGAAAAGCGTTTAGTAATTTCTTCAACATAGACACTATTACCTGAAATAAATTCCGCACGTTTTGAGAAGTTAGGAATCCTATTTTCTAATATTTGTGGGAGGCTTTCTTTCAGATAATCAATTGTATCAGAAAAGAAACTAAAAACTAATAGTTTTTTTCCATATTTGTTTTCTTCTAATCGTTCTACTATTTTATCTGCAAATGCATTTAGCTTTCCGTCATGGCCTTTTTTACTTAATCTTGTTAATACAGAAGTTAAAAATTTACATATGTCTTTATCTCGTTGGAGATCTTTTTTTAATTGAGCAATATTAAATAGTTTTTCATCAGCTTCTTTTCTTTCTACACCACGTTTTTTTATGTCTTGTTCGTTACCTTGAGACATAGCCTCGTCTAAATCTGACAAGTATTTTTCATAATCTTCAAAAGCTTTATCAATATCTTCACCATATTCACTATCAAGAGTTACAGCATCAGTCAGACTAACTATATATCCCCTATCCAACCATTTTTCAAACAATGCAATCCTATCTTGGTAATTCTGCACAGATCTTAGTAGGGTGGCTGTAGATGATTCCAAGCGTTTGAGCCAAGTGACATGAAGCATATTGTGAATGGCAAGTTGAGTCCTTAATTTATTAGCTTCATTTCCTTTTAGATCTAATGCACGAATTTCATTAATTGTTTTATTGTAAATATTATGAGAATAGGAATCTGGTTTATATGGTGCAAAGCCCAGGAAGTTTATCACTTTAAATAATGTTGGAATAATACTTGAAACTTCATCTTCATTAATAAAAATAGCTTCTCTATTCGACTTTATTGAGAGATTATATTTTTCAGAAATATTAATTCCAGATTGTTGTTCTTTATGGATTTCCTTATATAAATCAAGTGGATGAGAAGTGCGTTGTGTTAATTCACTAATTAAATTTAGGTTTAGAGTTGCAGGAGTTAGATTTTCGAAAGTTGAATCTTTTACTTCATCTAGGACTTGATGGATAAATTCATTATCCTCACTGAGATAAGTATAGGGGAACTGTTCGATTGTTGATGTTGGGAAAGGATTGGTTCGTCCATTTGTAGAATTCATCTGCTCATTTTTGATAACACCTTGTCTTGTTGATCTAACAAGATAATGCCTTATTCCAGCGATGATAGTATTTTTATGGAAATCCCAATCAAATTCTTCTCCTCGTTTTTCAGCACGAGTTGCTTCTGATTGAATTCGCCTTAATGCTTCAAAGAAGTCAATGTATTCAAGAGTTTTACCTTTATTACTTTTATACGGAACATTTATGGAAACCAGATCACCTTTTGCACCTAGTTGTATTTGATTTGCAAAATCAATCAAAGAGTTATTAATAGGTGTGGCAGTGAGTAAAAGAACTTTCGATTGAGGATTTTCCTGGAATAGTTGTAAAATTTTTTGATAGCGAGTACTTCCTTGATTTCTTAAATTGTGAGCCTCATCAACTACGAATAAGTCAATAGTGTTTCGAGAGTTTTTATGATGTTTAAAGTAATCAATTTGTTCTTGTATTGTTCCAGAATCTTGTTGGGAGATCAATCTGAAATCTTTTCCCTCACGAAGATTCCATCTTTCTCCTTCTAACTCGTCAATCCATTGTTGTTTAAGCGATGCTGGTGGAATAATAACAATATTGTTGTTTCCATCCTCGATATATTGTTTAATGATAGCAGCAGCTGTGATGGTTTTTCCTAGACCGACAGAATCTGAAAGCATTGCAACGCCATAACGTGACAGTTTCCGTCTTAAATCAAGTGCATTTTGATTTTGGAATGGGTGAAGAATATCTTCAATATCTTTGTCAAAAGGATCAACAGGCTGTAGTTCCTCTGGGAAGACCTCCATAAGAGTTTTTATGTAAACATCATAAGCACCATATGTTTTATCACCAACAGGGCTATCCACAATGATGTTACTGAATTCTCCAGTCCAGTCTTCAGCATCTTTCCATAGCTCGTCAAACCATACGATATGTCCATTTTGTTGTTTATCACTGGTAGGTTTGAATTCAACAATTTGGTAGTTTTCTGTAAGAAAATTTAGTTCAGCATTTGATGTGAGTCCTGCCTTTGTAAAATTTGAAGATCCAATTATACCAACTGAGTCAGCATCTCCGAGTTCTCCAAATATATAGGCTTTAGCATGCAGTCTAGGTTCTCTATATATTTTTACTTCAAGTTTTTTATTTTCAATTAGATTTATAAGCTTTTTGGCGGTCATGCGTAGCTGTTCTAATATTTCGGTATCATCTCCTCCTTTGCAATATTCTTGTAGGTCATGAATTATATCAGCTTCCGGGAATAAGTTTTCAGGAGAATTCATATCAATGTTATATTGTGTTTGTAACCTGTGAGCAATGGGCTCTTTACCAATCAATAATTGAATTTTCGAATATTGCTCAAAATCGTCAATTAATTCAATAGTACCAGCTAGGTCCCAATATCCAGTTGCTATTCGAAGTACAGTATAATTTGGTGCAATATCATTTAGTACATCAGATAATTTTTTTCTAGAGTTATCTATAAATTGAGGATATGACATCTATATTTCTCCCGCAAGTTTTATTATTAAACAACTTTTTCTATTAGTCTATTATATTTTAACATTTTATAGCTAAAAACACCCAGTATTTAAGCAATTTTTAATGATTCAAAAAAAATATAAATATTAATTTAGAAGATATGAATTATTAATTTTGATTTTTATTAGGTAATTACTCGATATACTACTAAGACAAAAAAATATAATCATATACAGGAAAAATATGTTAAAATATAAATAAAAAAAATAGATATAGGGGTTGAAATTAATGGATAATTTAAATAATTTTTTTAGGAATTATAGCATCACTTTTATCAATTATAGCTTTCGTTGCATCAGTTAATTCAGTTAAAAAGGTAAAAGAAATTGAAAAGAATATAAATACTGAGTTAAATTTTTAAGAGTAAGCAATCAAAAAATGAGGTATTTACTAATAGAAAAGCAAGTTCAGGAGAAAGTGGGATAAGTGTTGTTGGAGATAGCAATACTATTAATGGTGGAAGATAATGGTTTTGAATACAAATGTAAGTTCAGGAGAAAATGGAATAAGCATTTCAGGGGATGGTAATACAGTTAACGTAAATAAACTAGATAATATTAATAATCGCACTATTCCAAGATCCTTATTAAGAGAAATATGTATAAAAATCTCAAATATAGATATCGAGGAAAGTGACTACTCAATACGAAAAAATTCTGACTGGCTCCAAAAAGTTTGAATATAATAATGTAAAAAAAGTATATTGAAATTTTTCGATGAATATTCGGAAGGATATGATTCTATTGAAAATGTTTTTAAAAAAACTATTCCAGATCCAACTTCTATAATGAAAAAAAATGAAAAACGTTGTATTTGAAAAATAAAACCAAATGATAATAATGATAATATCGATGGAGATTTTTATTCTTGAACAGATATTCAATAAATTAAAAAGAAGAGATTTGTAATGAAGATTTTGTTAACCCTACTAATTTATATGATGAACAAGTTGACTATGCGATCTATTTAATTATGTTATATGCTTTTTTTCTAAGTGTAAAATATTGGAGGTAGTATACTAAAATGAATGATGATTTAATAATTGAAAGAGATTTAAAACCAAAAGACACGATTTATTATTTATCTGGATGCATTCTATCAATATTAAAGGAAGGCAACCTTAATATCGATGATTTATTAGAAGAAATCCATAAAGAATATAATGAATCTATCGATTTTACAAAAATTGTTACTATCACTCGATGTTTTTGTATCTTTTAAATAAAGTTGAAGTTTCTCAAAGGGGTGTAATTAGATGTATATTAGAAGATTAACTTTAAAAAGAAACAAGTCCCTCAGAAAAAATAATTAGGGAAATAAATTTTAAACTAGGCTTAAACTTAATTGTAGATGCTGGAAAAAATCAGGAAAAGAGTAACAGTGTTGGAAAAACTACTATCTTAAAATTGATAGATATTGCTTTAGGGGCAAGGGAACGTAAATACATTTATTTTAATGAAGAAACAAAAAAATCAAATGAAAAGTTAAAGAATTATATTATTGATAGTAAGGTTCAAGTAGTATTGGAAGTAGCAAAATCCTTTACCGATTGCACAGATTGTCAGGAACTAGCTGTTGATTTGTTTCCAAATGGGAAACGCTATATCAATGGGGGATCTGTTAGTATTAGCGATTATACTAGACACTTGAATTTTATTTTCTTTTCAAATTCCCAAGATAAACCTACATTTAGACAACTTATAAAAATGTTTGTTAGAATTGATCAAAAAGCTGATAATGATAAGTTTTTGAAATTTCTCACACGTACATCCGATAAAGTTTATAATAATGTTTATTCTTATTTATTTAACTTACAAGAACAAGAACTTGCAAATGATATTTTTAGCTTATAAAGAAAAAAAATAGGAGAAAAAAAGAAAAAGAATTAAAAAAATTATATGAAATCTAGTAATTTTTGATTCAATTGATATAATTACACAAAAAGATTAATTTGCTAGAGAAAAAGAGTAGAAGATATAAATTATCAAATTGATATTTTAATCGATTCCCAAAAAAATTTAAGGAAAATGAAAATAAAATTTCCGAAATAAGGATTGAATATGCTCAAATAAAAGATAATTTGGATAAATTATATTTTCAGAAAGAACGTATTAAAGACATTATTGAAAGGACTGAAATTGATAGGAATAACTTAGTAAGTGAAGAGATACTAGAGACGCTTTTATAAGGAGGTTTCATGTCTAACTGACAAATTAGACAAAGAGTTTAAGGATTTAATTAAATTTAATACTGAATTAGTAGAGAATAAGTTGAATTATTTTAACTATCAACTTGAGAAAAAAAGAATGTCAAATAAAAACAATTGGAGATAAATAAAAATAGGCTATTTTCTAGTTATAAAAAAATATTACGATGTTGGTAGAAGATAATAAAAATAGAAGAATATACAGTTTTAAAAAAATGATCTAGCTAATTATTTAGAAGAGTTAGGGAAAAAAATAAAAAAATATCAGTGAAACCTATTGTTTTTTTGTTAAAAAGTTTACATAGGTTAAAAGAAGAGCTAAGAACTTTAGAAGAAAGTTCAGAATCTTCATATGAAATGATTTCAATATTCAATGAATTTTTTTCAGATTTTAGCAGAAAAACTAATGGTCAATCTTTCATGTTATACAAAACAGATGGAGCCTTCCCTTTTGGTATTAATCATGTGAATGGAGTATTGAGTACGGGTACTCGAAAGTCGATTATTACAGCATTTGACTTAGCGTATCAAAAATTTGCTAAAAAAATTAACAAAAATGTTCCGAATTTTGTAATACATGATGTAATTGAAACAATCGACTATCAAGCTTTTAAGGCAATAGCTGATATTGTCAGTGGCATTGAGTGCCAATATATAGTTGCAGTTTTGAAAGAGAAAATATCAGGCAAGGAATTTATCCATGGAGATAATATACTAGTAGAGTTATCTGAAAATGAAAAACCTTTTAATATTTGATTGTTCTTATTTATAACAATTTATATAAATAATTTAGAATATATGAGTTATTCTCGGAAGTATAGACTTTATTTTAATAAGTTTCGGGAAAATAGATATTTTTCGGAAAGTTAAAGGTCTATCCTTTGTATGAGGAAGGTTTTATGTCTTTGGATAAGTAGAGTGGATGACTAGGGGTTCCATTTTTATTTCTCTTTAAGCAATGTAAGTTAGGTATCAATGAAATAACTTCTTTATCACGACTAAAAAGTCTTCCTGGATTTCCCCAGCATGCAATAATTAAATCTACTTCAGATGCAGATTTTAGGATATAAGAATCATTTTCTGGTCCAACTGGATCCGCTTCGTGGTTAAGCTTGTTTGGATCAGTGCTTCTGAAAGCAAAAAGATTTGCCATTAGGATTTTTCCATACCCCCAACATTTAGCATAATTAATACACTTTCGAATTGTAGGATCATCAGTTTTTTCGTCAGCCGTAGACGGATTTAATCCAATAAATAGAACAGTAGGTTTTGTCTCATCCCAAGTACGAGAAAGTATGTAACGGTATTTTCTATCTTCAGATAGGATAGCGTCTTTTATCACTGTGAACCTCCATTTTCTTCTATTATATACTATAATTGAAAGAAAACTATTAGTAAAGTTTCAACTATAACCCATATAATTGTTATTCCAGCAGTTATAAGTGTCACTATTTTCAAGTAGATAAACAAAGTTAAAAATGATGGAAAATATATAAGGTTAAAAATTGTAAAACCTCTAGTCCTTATTTGCCACTTAAAATCTTGTAAAAAAACTCTCTCATCTGTCAGACTATTTACTTTTGCATTCTCTCCAAAAATCTTTCCCCTAATGTCACTAATTTGTTTTTGTACCGAAGGAATTTGAGTATTTTTTAAGTTCAAGTAACGGCGTAATGAACCAACACTATCCATAGTAATCTCCTTTGTAGCATTTCCTAAATTATATCGTACAAGTTCTAAAATCGTAATGCAAAACGCAATGCATTAATCGTGTGCATAATGCTATATCCTAAAGACAAAAATGATAGGAGATTTAGCATGGCATTCCAATTAAAATCAAATCGAAAAGAAACTGAAAATAAAACAATCCGCTTTCCCCTACCACTGATTGAAGCAATTGAGAAAGCAATACAAAACAAGGATGTAACTTTTTCAAGCTTTATTATTCAAGCATGCGAATATGCGCTGAGAGATATGGATGAGTAGAATACAAAAAAGAAAAGTACTATAATAGATTTATGACAAAGAACCATCACCTTATGTAAGCAATATTAAGGTGCTTTGTTTTAGTAACATGTAGTAAGGGAATGGTGTATTATGAGCATAATTGATGGATATATGACAGCAGAGTTATCTAATAAAATAAAATCAATCGAAGTTGATTTTATTGAGACATTTTCAAATGGATTTCAATCAGACAATCAGTATCTATATCAAGAAGATTTTGGAGAACGTCTTTCTTTGCTATTATCAAGTATTCATTACCATGTTAATCTGCTTTGCGAGAAATGAACTCTAGAATAAAGCAGAAAAATTTTTACTATTTGGCGGATTCAAGTAGGAAATTGCTAGCTTGTATCAACATTGTGGATAGGTTATCAAAGATTTCGGAATTAAAGAATATTGGTTTTACAGTTGATAAAGAATATGGTGAAATATTTCAAAAATGTAACCAATTCCTTATGGAGTATAATGGAAGTTCTATTCCTACAGATATGGAGCAAAATGAAATTAACTACGAACTACCTATATTTTTTATTGGAGACACTATTAATAAAAAAAGTGGGGGAATTGAATCTGGTTTTAAATTGTTCCCTATTGGTGAAGGGTCGTATGCTCAAGTTTTTAAATACTTTGATGATTTCTATGATAAATATTTTGTTGTGAAAAGAGCTAGGACTGATTTAGATGCTAAAGAGTTGGAGAGATTTTATAAAGAGTATGAAGTTATGAAATCCATAAATTCTCCTTATGTATTAGAAGTTTATCGTTTAGATAAAAATAAAAATGAATACTTCATGGAGTTCGCCGATTTTTCATTATATGATTTTATTTTGAAGAATAATCAGAAGCTCAATTTTACGATACGTAGAAAGCTCTGTTTACAAATAATTAGGGCTTTTGAAGTGTTTGACAGAATTGGGGTTTTGCATAGAGATATTAGTCCCAAAAATGTTTTACTCAAAAAATATCAAGATGAGGTTGTCGTAAAAATTGCTGACTTTGGATTAGTTAAAACAGTTGATAGCCAGTTGACATCATTAGAAACAGAAGTTCGTGGATATTTTAATGATGTATCTAGTTTAAGTACAGAAGGGTTTAAAAATTACAACAAGCAATACGAATATTACGCACTCTCGAAATTAATTTACTTTGTTTTAACTGGAAGATATAAAAATATGAATAAATTTGATTTTCCAAAACTAAAAGAGTTTATGGAAAAAGGCTTGAATTCTAATCATAATTTGAGGTACAAAGCAATAGCGGAGCTGAGGGATGCATTTTTAGAAATACAAGAAGAATGGAAATTTTAGAATTCTGAGGCAAGTGGAATGGATTATACAGGAATGATAGAGAATATTGCTAGTTTGCATAATATTCCGAATATGGATAAAGAGTATTCAATATGTAATGAAAAATTCTATGTATGAGACTTACGGTTTTAGACACGGAATAGGTAGCGACAGATTTGAAAAAAAGATAAGTCATTTTCTAGAGTTTAAATTTTAATGATATAATTTTTTTGCAAGAATGCAAAAGGAATGCTTCAAAGACGGAAGTGTTCCTTTTGTTTATTATCTGCATACAGAACTGAACTATTCCCCTATTTAAAAAATATTGATCCAAATTTTATGAAATGAATAAGTAGTTTTAGTTCTGAAAAACCTTGATATTGCGCTGTTTTTAGTCTAACTGAAACTCAAGCTTTCCAAACCAGGTCTTAAGAAAGCTTGTAAAGCTAGCTAGTTCTCAAAACGTTAAGAACCAGTTACAATACAGCATTTACAACACTTCATAGTTCACACCATGGGGTGTTTTTTGATGATTTTTAGCAAAATTCACACCATTACTTTTTAAGATTACGATAGGCAATCTCTCCAACAGCCATTGGAATAACATTCGAAGTATTGACATAAGTAGTTACAAAAAAGAAAAATTCGTAATATCTAGAATACGACTTAGTTCTATTCTATTTTTAGGAAAAAAGAACGTAAATATTCTGTATTAAAAAGGAAATAATGATAAACTAGATAATAAGTTAAAAACTAAAATTTGTTTAACTAGAGTATAATAAATGCACTATTTGAGGGCTTTAATAGAGATTATAAATTTGCAACAAAAAACTGCTGCCTGTTTAAACGCTTTTATTAATAACCTTTTCAAGTTGTATCGTTTATGATATACTTTCTAGCTATGAGGAATTATTAAATATTGTAAGATAGGAAGGAAAAAGAAATGGAATTTGTTGTATATCGTAAGGGAAGAGAAGTAGCTGTTTTTCAACGTAGAAGTGATGCAGAGAGATTTGTGCGATCTAAAACAGGATTTTTTGGTGAACCGGATGCGTACTATCATATTGAGCAAAGAGGTTGTTATTTGACAGAAGCAGCGGTAACATACAAGGGATTGGCAGATGATTGTGATGAATTGATGACTTTGAGAAAATTTAGGGACTCTTATCTAGCTTTGACAGATGGTGGTTCGGAAGAAATAGAATCCTACTATAAGATAGCTCCTCAAATTGTTGCCAAGTTAGAAGAACATCCAAATCGTGAGGAAATACTAGAGTCTATCTGGTCAGAACTTGTCTTACCTTGTGTTTCCTTGATTAAAACGGGAGAGAACCAAGCTTGCCATCAATTATATAAATCATTTACATTAGATTTATATAGCAAGATTTTGTAAAATACCCACATTAATTAGCACATCAAAACTTAGATAGTAATAAATCTAAGTTTTGGTGTGCTTTTTTCCGGAAAGATAAATGTACTTTGAAATTTTTTACGTTGCCTATCTTAGTTATAATGTTTATCAAATCTGACTTGAGCATTTCTTTTTCCTACCTTAATTATTTGACTACTAAAAAAATCGGTTGCGCGTAGCGCAACCTTTAATTTCAAATCACCATTCTTGATACGCTTCCCAAAGGTCCCAGACCTTATCAGTTAGTGTTGAATTGGAATTCTCGTCTGAGTCTTCTTCGTCAGAAGGGTTAATACCATGGATTATTATCGAGTCTGACATCTTGTCTAATTTCATTCTTTTTCCAAATCATTTCTTCAACTTTTTCGATATCAAAATCCTTTGTATCTTCGTTGTAAACCACTAAGAAATACCCGTCTTCATTATAAAACTTACCTGTGACGGTATGGTTGTCTGGTGTGAAATAATATGTGGTTTCGTATATTTTTTTAACAGTCACTGTTTTTATTTCTTGTTCCGGGTACATGAGAGTTACAAAATTGGGAGCTAACATGAAATAGAGCATGAAAGCGATGGTTGAATAAATTAGTAGTTTCATCTCTCTCATTTTGTTTCATCCCCTTTTTCAAATTGTGCACCGATTTCTTTTTCTTTCCAAACATTACGTTTAACAAGGCGGTTTTCGCCTTTGTTTTTAGCTTTGTTATAAACCACTAAATAGTAGTCACCATGAGAGTAATATTTTCCGATAATGACATTATCGGTGAGATTGCTTATTTTGTAATATTCTTTAGGTAGTTCACTGACATATTCAACATCTTCGACGATTTTTTCTTTTGGTGTTGTGATGTTTGGAATGAGCACCTGCAAGAATATTAAGGATATAACACCAATAACAATACCAAGTATGACATTTTTGTTTAGTTCCATGATTTATTCCATTCCCATTTTTACTTTACTATCACTTACAGTGATAATTTTAATATTTAAGGCTTTTAAAATCTCCGAGATATATTCAGCTCTAGAAAACCTCATATTATCTTTATCTAAAACAACCTTATTAACCAATCATATTTGCTTTTTTTGGATTAATAAAATTGCTTTTATCACATTTCTTTTTCTTTAATGATGTAAATATATCATAAGGAAGAAACGATGTCAATTTTGTTTTCTAAATTTAAATATTATTGTAGTGTTAATAGTCATTTTTTGATGTTATAATTTAAGAGAAGTTATTATTACGGTTATCAATAATATGAATTTCGATTCACCAAATGATATTCGAAAGGATATAGAGTTAGGTATTTACAAATAGTTCGGTTCGATTATTAGGAATAATTTAGCTATTTAGTTTGGTTTCTACCATTGAAGATATAGAATCTTGTTGACAAAGAGTCAGTTTCTTCAAAACTTGATACTATGCGTTTTTCTGATTTTAAATCCTGATTGCTCAGTCTCTTTTTCATTATAATTAGGTTACAATTTAATCTCATTTGAGGAAGTGGGTGATGCTTTTCTATAATAAGACTATGATATTAATTTTTGATAGTACTTCCAGAAGCTATAGATCTCATTTCATCCCCAATTTCGATCTTCAAGTTTCTGTATTATATAGTGTATTCGAAATCCGCTATATCTTGTTAGGGTTTGGGGAGAATCATTGATAACAGACTGTTGCAAATCTAGTTAGTTGTATGATTTATATTTATCTATTTTTCTAGTAACCAATCTATGATATTTTTCTTCTCAATACCATTATAATTGGCTATTGGCTGAATCGTATCCATTGTTAATAGATATTTTGGGAATTGATCTTTAATGGCTTCTAGTGGTCTAAGTTCTCTGTCTAGTGTTTCTGGAGCAAGTGTTGTTTCACTGACTTGATAATAAGCGTAGTGACCAAGATCAGTTACAACAACAAAATCAACCTCATATTTATCTAAATTACCAACATATACTTGTGAATATCTACGTCTCAATTCCAAATAGACAATATTTTCCAATATATGCCCAATGTCTTCTTTGTGGTCTGGTAATAAGAGGTGTCGTAAACCTAAATCAACGGGATAATATTTTTCTAAGCGTTGCAATAATGCTCGACCTTTTACATCAAAACGTGGAACGGAATAAAAAAGTAAACTATCTGTCAAAGTTGTCAAATAATTTTCCAAAGTATTATGGGATATTGAAACATTTTGGCTGACTAGGGTATTGCGAATCTTATTTGTTGATATTAAGCTACCTGTACTACTGAGAAGGGTTCGGACAATACGCTCAATAATAGTAGGATTTGGATTTCCCAATCTAGTGACAATATCATTTAACAGTATTGAGTTATATATTCCTCTGAGATAGTCAATTTTTTCAGTGTAAGATGATGTTTGCAATAAGTAAGGGAAAGCACTAAAGAGATAATTGTTAAAAATTTCTGTTGTATTCAGATTCTCTGAGAGAGATTGACCTGATAGGTATTCTTCAAATGACAAAGGAAGAACCTCTATCTCAACATACCGACCAGTCAAGTTTGTAGCTAATTGGCTACTCATAAAGTAAGCGTTTGATCCAGTCAAATAGAGGTCAACATTTGGCAAGATGAATAGACTATCTGCTACCAGTTCAAATTTTTCAACATGTTGAATTTCATCTAAAAAGATATAGTATGTTTTCTCTTCAACTAACTGCTCTTTTATATAAGTAAATAATGTTTGGAAATGTCGCAGGTCATAGTAACTCAAATCTTCGAAATTGATGGATATAATCTGCTCTTCGTCTACCCCAGTTGCTAGTAATTCCTCTTTATATAGTTGAAAGAGAACAGATTTACCGGCTCGTCTAACTCCACTCACAACTTTAATGATTTGTCGGTCACGATGTCTTCTTAAAAAGTCTAAATAATGTGGTCTTTTAATATAGTTCATAATAGATACCTCAAAGATAGTATAATACAAATAGTAATTATTTTCAAATATTTAGAAATAATATTTAATTTATTTTGTTACTTTCAATTTGTTAGAAATAATATCTAGAACTATTTAAATATCTTCAAGATAGAAAAAGAAATTGTCCAGGCACGAAGAAACTGTACATCATCTTTGTGATACAGTAGTTCGTATTCCTCAATTACATAAGCTCCGAAAACTAAAAAAGTGATAACCCTTTGATAAGCTCTCAATTTTTAAAAGGATTATATATGTAAAAATTGAGGATTTATCTCTCAAAATTACTTGATTTTTAGTGATAATTTACCATAAATATAATAATGTAGAAAAAACAAAGTTTTATATATTGAAACTGGGAGAAGATTATCCGATATACACCTTCATTATGAAGACGTTCCTGTTTATGAAGATGTAATTGTTGATAGAGCAGATAAACTATCTTATAAGGTAACTAAAATGAAGTTTGCTAATAAACGTGATGAAAATGGTAAATCAGTGAATGACTTATCCGTAATCATATTTAATAGTGATATCACTATTAGTAATATCCCCGAAAAGGCCTATGAATATGTTGTAAATGGGTGCTCTGCTATTGGATGGATTATAGATTAGTATCAAGTCAAAACTGATAAAAAATTTGTAAACACTGATGATCCAAATGATTATAGTGATAATGAAAAGTATATCTTCAAGTTGCTATTAAGAATTATTAATGTAACTATCCAAGAGGTTGATTTAATAAATAGTTTACCTAAATTCGAAGTTGCTGAATAGCTTTTAATAAGGAGATGAATACGTTGTCTAAAGTGTATTTGTCTTCTTTTATTTAAATTTAATTTTTCAATAAACTGATTAATTTATCTTATGATATAATAAAAAAACAAGTACATTACATTAATTATCATAGTAAAGGAGTTGTTAAATGGAAAATTATAATGAGTTACTAACACTTAGGAATAAAATAGAAAATACACTGAATTATCAACTGTCACTAAGCAATTTAGAATTATATCACAGCAATCTATTTGCTATTGTTCTGGAGAAGTCTGAATTTATTAATCATAAGTTTTTTTAGTAATGTTATTGATATTAATAAAAAAATATACAGATTTAAAGGTTTACAGAGAAAAAAATTCGATTGATTTAACTATCGAGGTTATTGATGAGGATAGAAGGACTCATGTTATTTTTTTATAGAAAATAAGGTTAAGTCTTTACCAGACAAAAGTCAATTAATTCGTTATTCTGAAAAAGATTCTAATGCTAAAGGGATACTTCTTAGTTTAGTTAAACCTGAATTTGAACTACCTGATAGTTGGTTTAGAAGAAGTTATGGTGAGCTAATTGAGTACTATAGTGATTTACTTGATAAAGTAGATGAGACTTTTAGATTATTCTTAACAGATTATGTTGAATATATGAAGAATGTGAAAGAGTTTATTGAAAAGATAAGTTATGGCGAATCATACTTTTTAGAAGAGTGTAATAATAAAGTACTTGAAGGTATGAGATTAAGGTCGGTTATTGAGAAGATTCATTATGCGAATTTAGAGAATAAGATTTCTGATTTAAGATATAAAACATACTCTGGTAGGATAAGAGGAGCTCATCATTTTGGGATTTATCTTCCTATCGAAGGTACTACGTCATCATTTGATATTCAGATACAAGGAAAACAGTATAGACATAAGGTTAATTTTTCTCTTGAAGATAAAGCAAAATTAGGTGATTTAGAAAGAATATGTGATAGTATAAAAGAGAAAACTTGTTTGTATAATTTCAATCTAGAGGATAATCCAATTTTAGAAAAAAATCATCTTCAAGAAAAAAATGGAAAACATATGGTAAAAAAAGATTATTATGATTATGCTCATATAAAAAAACATGTATCTAGTAAAGAGTTGATTAATTATATAAGAACGGATATTAAGAAAAATTGAAGCGGATCTGAAAAATCGTTAAAGATATTATTTTTAGAAAATATTAAATCAACAACTAAATAAAAAAATTAAATGCTGGTGAAGCAGTATTGATAAGTATCAATCTTCTAAAGGATTTATATATTAAGGTTGAAAAGTGTGCTCGCCCTCATCATAATGAAACACCTAGCCTATTATTTTAAGAAAAACAGATTCAGTAAGGAATGCAGAATAATCATTATTATTTAACCAAAAATTAGGAGAAAATAAATGAAATATGATTTTAATTACTGGCAATTTTCGCCAGAAAATCAATATTTGGATAGGAAATCAGCTAGGAAAAAACCATCGGAATTGTTAAAGCATCTGATTGCCTTTGCTAATGCTGACGGAGGTCAGTTGATTATCGGGATTGAAGATGAAAAGCAGGATAATATTATCACTGGTTTCAAGGATGGGAAAGCCTATCCGATTGATGATTTCAAAAAGATAGATCGAGAGATGCGGGAAACACCGTTGGATTTATCTTTTGAGGAAATACCTGTGATCAATCATAAGGGAGAAGACGATCTGATTTTGGTTATCTCAGTTGAATTATCATCGAACCGAGTGATTGTTGCTCCAAATGATGAAGTTTATCTACGACAGGGAGACGAATCAGTCAAGTTGAGTTATGAGCAACGTATACAACTTAGTTACGATAAGGGACAGCGTTTCTTTGAAGATGAGATCATTGAAGATGCTACATTAGATGATATTGATGAACTATTGGTTCAGGATTTTAAGGACCATTTTGATATTTCAGAACGTTCAACTGAGGAGATATTAAAGGCAAGACGGTTTCTTATCAATGGTAAATTAACAAAGGCAGCTATTCTTATCTTTGGTAAGTATCCTTCAGCATTTTTTCCTCAAGCACGTGTTCGTTTTCAACGATTTGATGGGGTAGATGTAGGTACAGGGAGTGAATTTAATGTTATTAAGGAAGTAACGTTTGATGATGCATTGCCTAAATTAATTATTAAAGTTAGAGATTTTATTCGAACCCAGCTACGAGAGTTTCAGTATCTAGATAGTGATGGTAGATTTCAGATACTTCCAGAATATCCTGAATTTGCTTGGTTTGAAGGAATTGTAAATGCAGTAACCCACAGGAATTATTCAGTATACGGAGATCATATCAGGGTATTGATGTTTGATAATCGTTTAGAGATTCATAGCCCAGGAAAACTACCGAATATTGTAACTGTTGAGAATATAAGACATGAACGTTTTTCTAGAAATCCGCGTATAGCTCGTACCTTAACTGAATTTGGATGGGTCCGAGAAATGAATGAGGGAGTAAAACGAATCTATTCTGAAATGGAATCTGCTTTTCTCCATGAACCGTGTTACTCTGAACCAGGTAACAAAGTAGTTTTAACATTAGAAAACAGTATTACAAGTAGAACATTGAGAACGCGTGATTCTTTGGAAAGTAAACTTAGAGATTATAGTGATTTAAGTGTTGATGAAAAACTATTGATACAGTATATGTACAATACAGCAGAACCTATGACAACTAAAAAAGTAGCAGAGTTCTTAGGTAGGAGTGTGTCTTACTCGTCAAAATTATTGAAAACGTTGAGAGCAAAAGGCATTTTAACATGGTATGGGACAAGTACGAAAGATCGCAGTCAATACTATAAATTAGAAATGAAATAAAAACGAAGAAAAACGAAGAAAAACGAAGAAAACATAGTTACTAATTAGTGAATTTATAAAGTAAGCTCACTTTTAAATTCATGAAATTTATTCGCTTTATAGATTTGCAATTCAATTGTTTGTATGGGAATGTGATTTTTATTATACATCATTTCACAACAAGTAACGAAACGAAGAAAAACGAAGAAAAACGAAGAAAAATAAATCGTTGTTTCTCAACTACATAAGCTCCGAAAACTAAAAAAGTGATAACCCTTTGATAACCTCTCGATTTTTAAAAGGATTATATATGTAAAGATTAAGGATTTATCTCTTAAATTTACTTGATTTTAGTGATAATTTACCATAAATATCATGATGTAGAAAAAACCAGGTCTTAAGAAAGCTCGTAAAGCTAGCCAGTTCTCAAAACGTTAATCAACACGATTATATCAACGTTTCAAAGCACTTTGCAAAATTTTTGCAAAGTGCTTTTTTGTCGATTTTTGAGCTCAAATAGCTTTGTGATAACCTTCTGATAACCTCTTCTAAATTTTTAAAATCATGATTTATTTTGCTTTATTGAGATAGTCTGCAAATTTGTCAATAGAGTTTTTCTCACTAGTTTTTGTGGTGTGAGTATAGACATCTAATGTCATCTGACTGCTTGCATGACCGAGAAGTTTTGATGTATTAGAAGGAACGATTCCAATTTCAGACATAAGTGTTGCATGTGTATGTCTAAACCCATGAGGGCTAATGAACTGCACCCCAAAAGTTAGACAGAAAAAATCTAACTTAGACGACCTGACACCCAGCAGTTTAGCTAAATGGATTAATGTTTAGCGAGCCAAGTTGTTTAGATCGCTTTTTTCATTGTTTAGTTTTCCAATGAAATTATAGTAAATGTCAATCTGAATAATACGATTACGTTTCGTACCAGTTGGTTTATGAATCACAATCTTGTCAATCAGCTCATTCACTATCTCAACGGTTAGTTCTGGTAACTCTGTATATTTGGAAATTCTCGCCATAAACTTGGAGATATTCAAACTATCTTCTTGTTGTTTGGCGAGTTTTTCGGTTAAGTCAGAAATGGAAGTTTGAAGTTGTTTCTGTTCTTCTTCATAGCTCTGACTTAGTTTCACAAAGCGTTCATCTGAAATTTTACCAAGTAGATTATCTTCATAAAGCTTCTGAATGATGCTGTCAATCTCTTTGGAACGGTATTCATCTTTTTGGAGTTGCTGGCGCTGATGTTTGTTGTCTTTATTAAGTTGAGCTTGGCTTTGCTGTTCTAGCTTCTTCAAAAAGGTTTCTTGGTCTAATTGGCACTCTTGGATAGTTTGACGAAGTTTGTCGCTTACAATCTCAATTAGGGCAGATTTTTGAATGTAATGTGGATTTTCGCAACCATCAATCGGCTTACGGTAACCAGAACACTTATAGTGGTCGTGGTTAAGTCAGTTTTTCTCTTGTGGGCAAAAATAATGTTTTCGCCCACAAGTTCCACAAAAAACTAATCCAGCAAACAAGTTTTCGTGACCAGCCCGATTTTTATAGCGTTGATTTGAACGCCTATGACTCCTCATCTTCTGAACAATATCAAAAGTTTCTTGGTCAATTATCGCTTCATGAGTATTTTTGAAAATTAACCAACCTTCCTTTGGATTATCCACCTTACGCTTATCTTTGTAAGATTTTGTCCGAGTTCGAAGATTGACAGTATGCCCAAGATACTCTTCACGCCCTAAGATAGCGCTTAGGGTTTCTCGCGTCCAAAAATACGGCAGAGTTTCCACATTTGGGCTGGAAGAAATAGACTTCAAACCAATTTCGATTCGGTGGCGGTCTGGTTTAAAAATTTTGTCATTTTCTAACCCTTTCGCAATCTCCGAAAGACTTTTTCCGCTTTTCGCTTCTTGAAAAATCCGTTTCACAACTTCGCTAGCAACTGAGTCAATAATCCAATTTTTAGGGTTGTTTGAATCTTTGAGATAGCCGTAAGGTGGATTACTTGTGACACGCTCGCCAGCTCTCGCTTTAGCTTGAACAACCGCCCGAATCTTCTTGCTGGTATCTGCCGCATACATTTCATCCATTAGACTCTTGATTGGCAAGAAAATTGAGTTAGTTTCATTAGGTTTATTTGAATCTACACCATCATTTAAGGCGATAAAGCGGACATCAAAGCTAGGGAAAGTAATTTCCGTTAGTTGCCCGACCTTAATATAAGACCGCCCCAAACGGCTTAAATCCTTAACGACGAAGTTTGAAACTTGTCGATTTTCCACCAATCTAAGTGCTTCTGAAATAGCTGGACGGTCAAAATTTGTGCCACTGAAACCATCATCAACGAAAAGAACTGGATTTGGCAGTTTTTCTCTCGCTACTACATCAAGAAGAATATTCTTCTGATTGGTAATTGAGTTACTATCTCCGTCCAGTCCATCATCTTGACTTAAGCGACAATATACCACCGTAATATCTGAAAGGTTCGAAGTATCTACTTGTCTATAATCTGAAATTGTCAAAGTTCTGTTCATGTGTTTTTCTCCTTTTGGAGTTCACACACCTTATACTTCTATTATACCATTTTTGCTACTGTTAAAGTAGTGATTTATCGCTTAAAATCAACCTTTCTAGGACATTTTCAAGATTGCGATTTCCAGTAAAATGGTGACGGATTAAGTAAGTCGTTCGACCAATTCGACAAATTTCATCAGCGGTGCGTGAAGCCTGTTTTGAGTCTCTATCTTGATTCTTCTGGTTCATTCAAAATTCCTCCCTTGATATAATCTGGGTATTCTTCAAGTGTTATTACAGTGAATAGTTCCCAAAAGTTATATAGTTCTTTTCGAATCGCTTTCGAAACCGCCAGTTTACGCTTATCATCTGGCACAACCCACAAAACATAGGGGAAAACTTCCTTTTGGCGCTGTTCAATACCTGAACGGTAGTATTCAATATATTTCTTACAAGTATTTACAACGCGCGCAAGACTTTCCGTGCTTCGGTCTATTTCCAGAAAATAATGGTCTTCGTAATCGTGACTAACTAACTCTAAATAAGTATCGGGCTTTAAAGTTCTGCCTATACCAGAAAGTTTTTGGTAGCTGCGCCAAGAGTTCGGCTCAAAGGAAAAAGTTTCAAGCGATAGCTTTTCTGAATCTCGAACAGTTTCTAGTGTCTCAACAAAGATTTCCGTAATTGCTAAAGTATGTTCAACGTGGTGCTGAGTTGGCTCGTATTTATTTTTATAGCGCAAAACAACTGTTTCATCTTGGTTTTTAAGAAATTTTAGTCCCTGAAAAGTAATTTGCCAAACATAAGAAGCAGAGCCACGGCGTGCGCCACCAATTCGCCGTTTTAAGTGTGAAACTAATCCAGCTTTCTTCAGACTTTGAAGCGCAAAATTAGCACGGCGAATGGCGGTTTCAAGTCGAGCACTATCCGCAAAAAAGAGTCTGGCTAGTTGGTTGGTGGTCGCAAATCTTGCTTGACTCAAAAAGTAAAGAATTTGCGTATCATTATCTATTTTGTAATTCCATTTCATCTGTTTTGTTCTCCATTAAAATTTAAAGGTGTGCTCCCGTAAAATGTGCTTAGTTACGGAGTAAGTCGTGTGAGTAAAAATTCTGAAAACCTTTATTTGTCAGGAGTTGAAGAATTTTCTTCATCAACACGATTCGAAGAGCGATTGGAACGCTTTCTGCGTCCTAAATCTGTTAGCTGTTGTGGCGAATTGTTGTCTTTCGAAACAGTTTTTTCAAAAGTATAGTTTTCGAATTGGCTTTCAATTTCTGAAATATCTTGTCCGTATCGGCTCAAGCTATTCAAAAATGGCACACGACTATCTCTAATTTTTGGTTTAGGTGGGTAGGCTTTACCAATAATCCAACGATAGTTATTAGGTGAGATTTCTGTTCTGATATATACCCAAAATGGCGGTAAGCTGTAAAAATCTTCTTTATCAACCTCCAGAGTATATTTGCCATTTCGCGAGCTTCATCAAGATTTAAGCCAAAAACAATTTTATTCGCAACATTAGATTCAATTCCAGCTTTTAACTGGGGTGACATCTGTGCAAGATGCTGGAAGCCGATATTCCAGCCAACATTAAATTGGCGAGATTGCGAAAGTGCTTCATCTAAGTTAGAATTGGGGATTCCTAGGAAACTCGGTGTTTCATCAATATAGATAAAGACCGATTGGCGTTTACTTGGCTCAACCGAAGACTGGCGCAAAATTAACATCCAGAGCATTGAAGTGATGAGACTACCAATGAGTTTCGCAGATTCTGAACCGATTACCGATTTATTTAGTGGAATCAATACGATTTTTCGGCTTTTGAAGATTTCTGCAAGACTGAAATTGGGATTAGTTTGTCCCAACATTGCCCGAAGTTGCGGACGAAGCAAAAACTGTCGGAATTTATTCAAAATGGGGTTTAATATCTGGTGACGTTGAGCTTCACTGAGTAGCTCAAACCAGTTCCAGAAACTTTCCAGTCCGATTGGGTCTCTTAACTCTCTTAATAGTTTATTTCGAAAGGATTGATTAGTGAGTAAGCTCGGTAACATCACTAAAGAAGTATTTGGAATGCGCGCCAAAGTTAAAAAACTGTGTGATAGAATATCCAGCGAGTAAATTCCAAAATGTTCAGGATAAAGTCCTTTAAATAGCTCCAGTAGATAATCTGCAATAACTTCTGGCTCGATACCGTGTTTAGTGAGCTCGAAAGGGTTTATACCTACAATTCGCTTTGAAGTGGGTGAAATCACCACAATATCTTTATCTTGTTCAGTTGGTGTGCGCTCTAAGAGTTCATGAGTAAGTTGACCCTTAGCGTCTACTACAACCATACTGTGACTTTTCGACTGTATATCTGATAAAATCAAGTGACTCATAGCGGTGGTTTTACCGCAACCAGTTGAACCAAGAAAAACGGTGTGCTTTTTGCCAGCTTGTGTTGAAATTTGAATTGGTCTTGGTTGACTCTCAACCGTTTGCGCCAAACTTCGCTGATTTTTTCGGTTAATATTGTAGCCTAAAGGTGGCACTACTAATTTAGGGTGAACATTTGGCACACCTGCAATATTTTCTTCACCAATAGGTAAAAGCATGAAACAAGCTAAGTCTGAGACAGATAAACTATATGGAAAAGACCAGTAAGGTTGTGCTTGATTGAGTTTTTGGATAGCTAATGGTTTTAATTCAATGGTTGCATTTGATTCCATCATGCGAAAACTACTAAGTAGGCTAGTAAGAAATTCCTTTGTTCGCAAAATACTGCGAGATTGGACACCAAGACGAATTTCACACTTAAAAGTAGATTGGTTTATTTTTTGTTTCATCAGCTTTTTGGAATTTTCGGAAAGCTCAGGAATATTATTCGTAATCACCTGATACCATTTAGCGGATAAATTCGGCAAATCTTTGGGTTGTGGACGAGGTGGTGAACCTGCGCCAATAACCAACTGAACAAGCACTGTTTCATCTGGCTGAAGTATTTTTGAAATTGCAAGGCTTGAACGTATCATATTTTCCACAGAGTCAGTTTTTAAAGCATAGTGAGATTCTTTAATGTTCACTAACCGCGCAATCGAAAGTTTTTCGCGTTTAGGAGCTCTTGAAAACTGAATAGCTCGATGTGATTGAATCAGCTGGTGAATATGACGTTTATCTTGTTCTTCCGTCCCCAGAAGATACTGCACACGGTTTTTAGTCATGCGAACTTCAAAAACAATGCTTTTACGTCGAGTTAGACCGACCAACTGACCAAGCAAATTTTTGACGTCTTCTTCAGAAAACGGACGTTGCCAACTCCATTCGCTCCAAGATAAGGCTTCGAACTTTCTTTTCATTTCTACCTCCATTCTTTAGATTTAATAATCCGAAAGGCGAACCAGACAATGAAAATAATCGCAGTCATCAAAACCAAGAACCACCAAACTTCCAGAATTAGTTTAACCGCCCAGTTGATAAGCCAAGCACAAGTAACAAATCCAAGAATATAGGCCATTAGTTTTTTCATGGCTGGTCTCCTTTCTGTCTCCATTTATACAAGAAAATTGGTGAAAAGTTAAATTTCATTACCTTCAGTTTTTAGAGCGATTGGAATGAATTTTAAGCAATGAAACAGTAGTATATTTCAACATATTTTGACCATTTGTCTAGTCTAAACAATCCGTTTATTTTCTTGAAATTTTTCGCATTTCTGCTTTAGCAACCAGGAAAAGTTGATTGATTTCTTGCCGTTTTTCCAGAAATTCTGCCAGGGCAATTTCTTCTTCGCTACAGTGTTCTTCATTTGCTTGTTTTGGTTTTTCAAACCAATCCCAAAGAAATACAACAACAATGATAATTATAAAAGCTATAAAGTAATCCAGCATAAAGCTACCTCATTTCATCTTTTCAGTAGCGTAATAAGTGAACGCTTTTAGAATATAATCTGTATATGCTTTAGCTTCTGGCGTATTTTTGAGTATTTCAGTCTGAGTAAGCGCTAGGTTGCCCACTTTATATAAAATATCGCTAGCGAGAAGCTCCAAGGCTTGATTATCTGCCATCGATTCGCTTAGTCTTTTAGCAACTTCTAACTGATAGGGGCTAACAAGTTGAGGAAGGTCTACTTTTGAGGTTGATTTTTGAATGTGGTTCATGAGATTTCTCCTTTGATTTTGATATAATTGTTTTAAGTTAGCTAACTTATGGCTTTATTATAGAAAAGTCCAAGCGTGATTTGTTGCCAATAATTGTGCTAAAATCTTTCCAGCACGAAGACTCTTTGGCTTATCTATCGGATACAACCTTTAATAAATTGTTTACAGGCCAAAATAAAGGACGAACCCTTTACGGGATCGTCCAAGATGAGATAACAGAAAAAGGCTTTTCCAGCTACATCTTTCAAGCTGAGAAGCGATTAAACGACACCAATTATAAAGAAAATAAGTTCTTGTTGGCTGATGTTTTAGAGGATTTTTTTGAACTAATAGAAGAATCCAAAAATCTGCCAAAGTCCGTTTTATTAGGTTTAAAGCAGTCTTACAAGCTTAATCACCAAGACCGACCTTATCTTTTTCTGGCTGAGTGTTTATTTTATTCCTTAGCTTGCCAGCATAACAAACAGCAACAGTATATTGAGCCAGACTTTAGCCAAGAAACAGAAGTTGTATCAAGACCATTAGAAGAACTTGTGTCACGAGCTAACGGTTATTCGAAGCGTATTTCTCAAGACTTAAACCGTTTTTCAGAAGAAGAACTTCAACTGTTCAGAAAAATAGCACCAGTTACTTTTTATGATGAATCTTACGATGAGCTCTCTGGCGATTACATTTTAGATTATTACTTGATTTCTCACGCTGATTTTTTAGATTTGTTTACCAAATATGGTGTTAAAGGCAATGAAGTTTCACGCCTGATTGAATATGGTTTAATTTCTGGTGGTGGCAGACATGAGATAATTGTGGAAAAAGGTGAATTATCTGGTTTCCAGAACGATAACCTCGTCTTAACTTTCACCACTGAATCTGACGAAAGAATAACGTTTGAATACAGTGCCTTCCATTTAACAGATACCGCCAAAGCCCTGATTGAGATTTTGGAGATTGAGACTAATGATGAGTTTTTTAGGGAGTTGGGGGAAATATTCAAAGAAAAGAAAGTAAAAAATATCATAATCAATTTCATCACATTATAGCCACTTTATGGATTGATTATTTACGACATTGTTGCTAAAATATAAAGTAGAATGTTGCGGGAGGTATTATCATGGGAACTGCTGTAATTCATAGACCTTATTTTCTTCCGTGGTTAGGATATTTTACTAAGCTTGTTTATGCCGATACATTCATAGTTCAAGATAATTTCATTTTTACAAAGAGATTATTTATAGACAGGGCAAGAATAACCAACTCTAATGGTCAACCATCATTTATATCACTAAAAACAGGAGAAAACTACAATAAACTTTGTAATCAAATATATTTTAACGCCAGTAATATATTTAAGATAATTGAAACCGTAAGACATGCTTATGTAAAAGCGCCCTACTTTGAAGAATTTTTCGAAGTATTTTCAGAATTATTGATCTCTTCGGCGGACAAATCGACCAATCTTGCCGAATTTGATACAGAGTTGATTAGGGGGTTGATAAATATTTTAGATATACGCAAGCCCAATATAGTAATGAGTAGCAATATTATACCTGATGATGACGCCCCTCATACAGAAAAATAATTGAGCTATGTAGGAAAACTCACAGTAACTCTATAATTATAGGTGGAGGAGGAGGTCTTACGGAGTTGGAAGAACAGAAATTGCTTAACTCAGGTGTTAGCATTTTGATTCAAGACTTTAAGCGAATACATCCAAGATATTATCAATACAGGCGGTCTATCGCAGGGTTCATACCTTGCCAGTCTGTTATAGACTGTATTTTTAATGAGGGGATAGATTTTACTAAAAAAATTATAGAGGATACTAGATATTTACCTAAAATTTATAACAGGAGTTCAAGATGAAAGTAATAGAAAAATACGCAAAAAACAGAAAGGGAGAAAAGCTATGTGCTCATTTTTTTCTTCCGCAAAATAACGAGGAAACGAAAACCAAATTTCCGCTAGTCATTATGCTTACGGGGGATGGGCCTAGCGGCTCCAAGAGTTTGAGTTGGACAAAAATCCCCCCACTATTGAGCGAAAAAGGGATAGCTTCTCTAACCTTTGACTTTTCTGGATTAGGAGACAGTGAAGGTAGTAGAAAGAAATTGACTTTAGAAAAAGGGATTGACGATTTCAAAGCTGTTATTAAACTAATTGACGAGATAGATGCAGTAGATACTGACAGAATAGGTGTATTTTCTTCTAGTTTTGGTTCAAGTGTCGTTATTGCTTCAAGAGAATTTCGAAACGTAAAAGCGCAAGGCTTCAAGTCACCGTGCGCTTTCCTTCCGGACGCTTATTTGAATGAGATTTCCGAGGAAGCAGCAACAAATTGGAAGACATCAGGCTACTGCCCTGAAAATGGATACAATATAAACGTTTTATATAATCCAATGAAGTATAATATTTATAGAGAATCTTCAAATATATCCTCTTCTTGTCTCATAACGCATGGGCTAAATGATGAGATTGTTCCTTTTCGGCAATCTCAATTGCTACAATCGCAATTACTGACCTCTTCAAATGATGTTGAATTAGTATTGATTGAAAATTGTGACCATGGATATACCCAAGACGGAAAATGGGAATATATGGCTAATCTTTTTGTTGATTTTTTTGTAAATAAGCTATAGTTTATCGTTATCTATCAAACATAGTCGGGGTGGGTTGTGAAAAAAATTAGAAAAATCATAGAATTTTTAGTAGGGTATTTTACTATTTTTGTAATTTTCATAATAATCATTTATGATATGATAAATAATTTCATACTTAAATCACTGCCTGATATAGAGGTGGCATACCCTGCCATCTCCTCTGTTCTTCTTGTCTCAGTATCTACTATTTTAATCCTTTACCAGTTTGAAAATAGGGAGAAATTGGAAAAAATAGAGGAGCTGCCTAAGGAGATAAGTAGTATCGTAGGGCATTCCGGGAGCGTTAAATTCTTTAAAAACATTGATGAAGTTGATAATTACATTGCTAAACGAATATCTCAGGCTAAGGAAACTGTTTATGACCTTAACTGGCAAGATTTTATGGCAAAAAATCCTATACCAAGAAATGAGGCTAAGAAAAAACATGTAAGCAATCAGATTGATAAGGAAATTAGAAAATTCTGCAATCATAAAAAAGATATAAGAGAGTATAAAGAAATATTTACTTTTAGCTATGAGCGTAATATAGATAAAATGCTTGACCATATAAATTACGGCCCCGTTTATTCGTGCAGATACTTTGATAATAAGGAAGAAAAAACAAAATTTCCAAAGATTCAATTTGTAATAATTGATGAGGAAGAGGTTATTTTTGTCTCATCGTCTTATGCGCCTCATCTATATTCTTTGAAAGGAAAGGAATTAGTGGGGGTATTTAGAAAATATTTTGAACAAGCATGGCAGTTAGCCACAGAATTAAAGTCGGATAACATAGATTATATAGAATCCACTTACAGATAATAAAGACGACCAAGGCGGTCGTCTTTATTGTATTTATAAGATGTGTGAACTCAGATTACTTATAGACTGCTGGATGTCATACTTCCTTTTGGGGTGTTTTTATTATGAAATTAACTTATGATGATAAAGTTCAGATCTATGAACTTAGAAAACAAGGATATAGCTTAGAGAAGCTTTCAAATAAATTTGGGATAAACAATTCTAATATTAGGTACATGATTAAATTGATTGATCGTTACGGAATAGAGTTCGTCAAAAAAGGAAAAAATCGTTACTATTCTCCTCGTTTAAAACAAGAAATGATTGATAAAGTCCTACATGAAAATTGGTCTCAAGATAGAGTTTCTCTCGAATATGCTCTCCCAAATCGTGGTATGCTTCCAAATTGGATGGCACAATACAAGAAAAACGGGTATACTATTGTTGAGAAAACAAAAGGGAGACCATCTAAAATGGGACGTAAACCAAAGAAGAAACCCGAAGAGATGACAGAGTTAGAACGCCTTCAAGCAGAAAATGAGTACCTGAGAGCGGAGAATGCCATCCTAAAAAAGTTGAGAGAACTCCGATTGAAGGAGAAAAAAGAGAAAGAAGAAAGACAGAAATTGTTCAAGAATTAATGACTGAGTTTTCGTTAGATATTCTTCTAAAAGCCATTAAACTAGCTCGTTCGACCTACTACTATCATTTGAAACAGCTAGACAAACCAGATAAGGATCAAAAGCTTAAAACTGAAATTCAAGCTATTTTTACCGAACACAAAGGAAATTACGGATAGCGTCGGATTCATTTAGAACTAAGAAATCGTGGTTATGTGGTCAATCATAAAAGAGTTCAACGCTTGATGAAAGTGCTCAATTTACAAGCTAGAATCCGCAAGAAACGCAAGTATTCTTCTCATAAAGGAGATGTTGGCAAGAAAGCAGACAACCTTATTCAACGCCAATTTGAAGCAGCTAAACCAATGGAAAAGTGCTACACAGATGTGACAGAATTTGCCATTCCAGCAAGCGCTCAAAAGCTTTACTTATCTCCAGTTTTAGATGGTTTTAACAGCGAAATCATCGCTTATAATCTTTCTTGTTCGCCTAATTTAGAACAAGTAAAAACGATGTTGGAACAGGCATTTACAGAGAAATACTATGAAAATACCATTTTACACAGCGACCAAGGTTGGCAATACCAACACGATTTTTATCATCGATTCCTAGAGAGTAAGGGAATTCAAGCATCCATGTCACGTAAGGGTAACAGTCCAGACAATGGTATGATGGAGCCCTTCTTTGGGATTCTGAAATCGGAAATGTTTTATGGTTATGAGAAGTCATTTCAGTCGCTTAAGCAATTGGAACAAGCTATTGTAGACTATATTGATTACTACAACAATAAACGAATTAAGGTAAAACTAAAAGGACTTAGCCCTGTGCAATACAGAACTAAATCCTTTGGATAAATTAATTGTCTAACTTTTTGGGGTCAGTACAAATCCGTTGCTTTTTTTGAAGACAAGAGACTATTGTCCCAGACTCTTGGGGGGAACTAGAATCATTGAAAAGAATTAAGTAAAGATTTTAATTAGTCTTTGAAATTCTTTTTGAAGATGAGTAGAGACAATACTGAAGTAATAGCAGCCAAGAATAAGAAGGCATTTGCTTCTTGTTCTCCAGTTTCTGGGAGTTGTTTTTCCTTGTCTTGTTTAACTGTAGTAGCAACAGGTGCTTTTTCATCTTTTCTTGGTGAATCTTCTGTTATAACTGCAGGAGCTGGTTTTTCAGTTTCTCTAGGTAGAACATACTCAGGGAGAGTTACAACTGGTGGAGTATCTGTTCCTACAGAACTTTGTTTAGTTCCGACTTCAATCACTCGATCTAGAGCTGGAGTTAATTTGGTTTGGACTACCTTGCGATTGCTACCATCTATTTCGACGTACTCAACTAACAAACCGTCTTTCCCTTCTGCTAGAACTTGTTCTTTCCCTTTGTCTAGTTGTGGATTTTCGTGACGGATAGTCTTGAATGGTACTGCTTTCTTAACAATATCCAAACTTGGGAGTTGGAAGACAAGCTTTTTAACCCCTTCTTCAGGATTTGAAGAAGTAATTGGTTTTTCAGGCTGTTTTGGTTCAACTGGTTGTTCTGGCTGGCTAGGTTGCAATTGCTTGATTTGTTCAAGGGCGTTGTTGAGGGCTTTGTTGACGTCTTCTTGAGTATTCGCTTCTTGGATAGCTGCGATTGCTTTATCAGTAATTTCGACTAATTTTTTCTTAGCATCGTTGTTAGTACCAAGTTCAGCCACTTTTTTCTCGATAGCTTCAGTCAAGCTAGCCATAGCCTTATCATAATTGATTTCAGGCTGTTCCGGTTGTTTTGGTTCAACTGGTTGTTCTGGTTGGCTAGGTTGCAATTGCTTGATTTGTTCAAGAGCGTTGTTGAGGGCTTTATTGACGTCTTCTTGAGTCTTTGCTTCTTGGATAGCTGCGATTGCTTTATCAGTAATTTCAACTAATTTTTTCTTAGCATCGTTGTTAGTACCGAGTTCAGCCACTTTTTTCTCGATAGCTTCAGTCAAGCTAGCCATAGCCTTATCATAATTGATTTCAGGCTGTTCCGGTTGTTTTGGTTCAACTGGTTGTTCTGGGCTTGTTTCGTCTCCAGGTTTTTGGTAATTTTCATCTTTGCTAAGAATATCTTGCAAAGCAGTGACTGTTGACATCAAATCTTGTATATTTACCGTATCAGAAATTAATTGTGCAGTGAGTTTATCAAGATTAGACTTAAACGCTTGGCGTGCAGTTGCAGTATCTTTCAATCCAGCAGGATCAAAATTAGACAAGTCTTCCTTCCATTTAGAGATAGATTGAAGGATTTCTGCTTTGCTGTATAGCTCGCTACCTTCGCCTTTTGTAATGAATTGATCCACTTGCATACCAATATTTTTGGTTAAATCATTCTTGTCAGGGTCTAGTTGGAGAGTTACTGCGTGCAAGTTTTCATCAAGTCCTTTTAGGCTGACTAGAGTCTGGTCACCTTGGCGTTGGGCAGCGTGACCGCTAAAGTATTTCTTGCCATCAATAGTCGAAGCATTTCCCATTCCATCTTGGTAAGGAACTTCTTTACCATCTAAGAAGACCTTGTAGATACCGTGACCTGGGTCTACAAATCCCTTGATGTCAAGTCCAGTACCGTAAAAGTAAGCTGTTACAGTTGTCTTTTTCTTCTGATCCTCTGTCAGATGTCTAAATGATACCCATGATTCAGTGTTTTGGTATTTGCCAGAAGAGTTGGTTTCGTGTCTCCAGCCAAGACTGTAATCTAATTGACTAGCTTGGTCGTCGTAATTTGTCTGATTCGTCTTCAATAAATCAGCCTTCATTACTCGAATAGTTGCGTCGGTAGCAAAACCGAGTAGGGTACCATCAGACGCAGAAGTGAGTTTGGCTTTGAAGTCAAAGATTGAGTCAGCTTGTTCGGTGAAGTCGATAGTTGGAATGGTAACAGTTTTCTCTGTTTCACCATCTGCAAAGGTCACATCTTGAGTTGTATCTTGGTAAACCTTACCGTGAACCCCTGTTCCAGGTTCTGTAATGAAGCGAACGGTAGCAGCTCCCTTGCTTCCACCAACACGCTTAATTGTAACAGTAACAGGTTTTCCTTTTTCGACATCGTAAGAAGTTGCTTCAAGCTCAAACATACCCTTGCTGTTATTGTTTAGAGTGTAGATTCCTTCTGTAGCAATTGGTTCACCTGTTTTGTTAACGAGAGTAATAGTGTGTTCTCCAGGTGCTAAATCACCAGTTTCGTAAACTTTTTGGCTACGTTTACGGCTACTGTTCTTGGTTTGTACATCTGCAACTTTTTGACCATCCACGTATACAGACATTTCACCATGGTTTGGATCTACTGTTGATACAACATAAGCCTTGGTTCCTATGAAACGATAGGTTACTTTGGCGTCTTTCTTGTTGGTCCACATAGAAGTACCGCGAATACCTTCTGATTCGTTGTACCAAGTTGTACCTTCCTTGTCAGACGTTGTATTTGAGTGATATTCTAGTCCAAGAGGATATCCATCATTCTTTCGATAGTGCTTGGAGTTTTATAGACTGAGAAGTTAGTTAGGATTGGTGTAGCTTGTGAGCCAGTAATCGTAACTCGGATTTTTTGTGCTTCTACAGGTTGACCCTGGATCAAACGACGATAGCCTACGGTTGAACCTTCACCATATGGAACCCAGCGTCCGTTGATCTCGACTTCAATTTTGAATCCAGAAATACGTTGCCCTTTAGCAATATCTTCCTTGAGTTCTACGACGTCAAAGTGTCTTTTTTGTCCTAAATCAACTGTGAAGCTACCAGTTGTAGCATCATTTGAAAGAGCCCAGCTAGTATCGTCTTTACCGTCTGTAAGGTGACTTTCTTTGTAGAGATGGTTCTGACGAGTCGAACTTGCTGTTACAGTTGCACCTTTGGCAAAGTCAGTCGCATACATTTGATCTAGAGTCGCTTTGAATTCTTTCAAGCGAGCCACGTCAGCATCTGCGAATTTACCTTCTTTGTTTGGTGGAATGTTGAGAAGAAGTGGCGTTCCACGACCAACAGACTTGAAGTAGATATCCATCAATTCTTTGAGGGATTTGGTTGCTGGTTATCGTGGTAGAACCAGCCAGAGCGGATGGAAACATCTGCTTCTCCTACAGAGTACATATCTCCGTCAGGGTCACCGTGGTTAAGGTATTCGTTCTTAACATTTTCGGTGATGTTTGCTTTCTTGACCTTATGCCATACAGGGTCACCGGCGATACCACGCTCATTTCCAATCCAACGGATACTTGTTGGTTCGGCAGAGAAAATAGCGATATCTCCCTCAGCTTCCTTGATGTATTTGAACCACTCATCAAAAGTATAGGTTACTTTTTGGGCACCGCTACCGCGTGCTCCATCCATCCAAACTTCGATAAATTTACCCTTATTACCGTATTTTGGATTACCAAGGATTTCTTTTAGTTGATTGAGGTAGTATTCGTTGTATTCTTTTTGAGTAGCTACCTTATATTTAGGGCTATTAACATCCCACGGTGATAGGTAAACACCCATGTTCATATCGTATTTAGTAGCAGATTTAGAGATTTCTTCTAAAAGGTCACCCTTTCCATCTTTCCATGGACTTGCAGCTACGGTATGATTTGTATATTTAGATGGGTAAATAACGAAACCATCGTGGTGTTTGACAACCATAATAGTTCGTTTAAAACCGGTTTCCTTTAGAGTACGGATCCATTGGTCTGTATCTAAGTTAGTTGGATTGAAGTTTTTAGGATTTTCATTTCCATGTCCCCATTCAGAATTAGTATAAGTATTCATACCATAGTGGATGAAGGCAGCTAATTCTTCCTTGTGATAATCAAGTTGAGCCTTGCTTGGAAGCGGGCCGTGATTTCCGATTTCTGTTTCTTTATCTTCTGGATGAGTGGCAGGTAAAACATTTGAAGTCGGATTAGAGCTATCAGAGATTTTTTCGTATTCAAAGACGACATCATTCACACCCTTGTGCTGGATGCTGGCTTCTAAGCGTGGAGTGATTGCGCGGTAGCCTGCGATTTCTTTTGCTTCAAAAGTATTTACAAAGGAAACATCGTATTCTTTTCCGTCATTATTATCAGTAACAACATCTGCTAATTCTTGCTCTGAGTCTTTCAAACGATAATGAATGGCAAATGAACCTTTATTCACTTTATAAACCACCTTGATGACCCGTGTTCCTGGAGCTGTTTTGCTGACGACCTTGTAGGTCCACTCATCTTTGAGTTGTTTGTTGATTTCGACGCCATCAATAGAGACAATCTGGTATTTCTCTTGATTTTTTGTATAGAAGTCGGTCTTAGCGATTTCTTTTTTGAAGTCATAGTCAAAAGCTGTTCCAACTTCGGTCTTTTCAACGAAAGTATCATCAGTTTTGATTGGATTACCAGTTTCATCTACGTGTTGAACCACTACACGTCCGTAATCGATTCCTTTAATGAGTGTCGCAACACCATTTTCATCGAAAGAATATTGATTTTCACCAATAACAGCAGTTTTATTTCTGAACATTTCTCCTTCAGGAGTAAAGTAATATCGTTTTCCGTTATCACCTTGGTACCAACCTTTGACACCATATTTTGCGATAATATCTTTTACCCATTTGACTTGCTCAGGTGAGAGGACAATCCCACCACCGAAACGGTCTTTGTCAGGGATGCCGTTTTCAATTGTGCCGTGTTGGTGAACACCGACTACTTTACCATCACCGTTGATAATACCAGCACCTGAAAGGCCTGAAACAGAAGTCATATGATAGGTGATGCCTTTTGAGCCTTTATCATCATAATTATCAACAGATTTCACGACACCATCAGCCTTGTAAAGTTGACCAGCTACAATTGGTTTTTTGAGCTCAGGTGAGCTTGAATCAGTTGGATATCCAATCGTGCTAACAGGATCTCCTGGTTGATAGGTTTTATTTTCTGCCAAGGGAATAAAGGTAGCAGCTTTATTTGGACTAGCGATTTGAAGAGGAACAGGTGCTACAACAGCAGCCAAGTCATTTTTGATATCCTTTTTCCAAATTCTTTCTTGTTCCAAAAAAATGAATATCTTCTTCTTTGAAAAGAGTAGTATTACCCGTTACAGGTTGAGAATTGCGAACAGCAGAATTAGAACCGAGGTTATAGTAAAACTTAGCAGAATCTCCACCTCGAATATGTCCTTCTTTTGTATCACGGTCTGATTCTAAAAAGTTGTGAGCGACAGTCAAGATGACATTTGGTGCCACAAAAATACCAGAACCAGACACGATATAGCGTTGGGAACCACCATTGTAAATAGTGTAAATCATACTAGCAGCAGTAGCAGGTTGTCCTTCATAAGGGACGTGCTTCAAATCTAGACCACCGTTGATGATCGCACGATTACCATTTTCAGCTTCTTTTGGAAGTTCTTCCTTGTTTTTAGAATGCTTTCTGTCTCAACTTTAGGACTATCCTTCTTGTCTACGATTGCTGAAGTATCTATGTTTTTTACGGGCGTGTCAGGATAAGCTTGATCGTGGATTTCTTCAGGAAGTAAGTCAGTAGTCTTAGTATCTGCTACAGATTTTTCTTCTGCTGGTTTAACAGTTTTCTCTGCTTGCTCTGATTTTTGAGGTGTAGAGGTTACAGGACTTTCATTTTTAACTTCTGGTTTAGTTTTTTCAGCCTCGACCAATTTTTCTACGTTTGGTTGAGAACTTGTAGCTTCAATTTTTGCTTCGTCAGCTAGTGCTGTTCCAGATGCAAAAAAAGCGAGTCCAACCATAACCGAAGCAACTCCAACGGTTAATTTTCTGATGCTAAAAGTTTGCCCTTTTTCAAAAAGGTATCGATTCATAATGTACTCCTAGTTTGAATAAAGACAGTCAGCTACTGTCTGAGCCCAAGTATGACTTGGAAACGATTTTCTTTAATGATAGTTAATTTGTGTAATAGTTTGAGTATAACCTTCCTCCTATTTAAGCGTTTTCATCTTAAGATAAAAAAATTTAAATTGCTATCTTAATCTTTAAAATGACCTAAAAACATTAACATGACAAATATACTAAATTATTCCAAGAAATGCAATAGAGAAATGTAAGAAAGTCCAATTAATTTAAAGAAAATCCATCCTGCTATTTTGTGGAACATAGAAGGATGGATTTTAACGAAGTTTAGAGTAGATTTCGTATGACCTCTTCAATTTGTTTTGGGTCTGTTTTTGAAGAGAAGCGTTCAGAGACTTGCCCATCTCGACCGATGAGAAACTTAGCGAAATTCCATTCGATTCGTTTTCCTAGTGGACCAGATTTCTGGTCTTTCAACCAAACATAGAGAGGGTCTGTCTCCTTGCCGTTGACCTTGATTTTGGCAAAACGTGGGAAAGCGGTCTGGTAATGTAGGCTACAGAAGGCGTTGATTTCCTCTGCGCTACCTGGTGCTTGTCCCATAAACTGATTGCAAGGGAAGTCTAAAATCTCAAAACCTTGGTCTTGATAACGGTCATAGAGCTCTTGAAGTCCCTGGTACTGGGGTGTTAAACCACATCCAGTAGCAGTGTTGACAATCAAGAGAACTTTCCCACGATAGGTATCTAGGGGAGTTTCTTGGTTGTCTTGGTTCAAGACTGAAAAATCGTATAGTGAAGTCATTGATTGCTTTTCTCCTTCTGATTGGTATTTTTAGGAGTTTTCTCCTCCTGTAGTGATAGAAATCCGTAGGTCAGAGTTCCAAAAATGCTGCCGATAATCAAGCCATACATCAGGAAAGGAACACTTTTATCGAATTGCATGAGCAACTTCCCAAAATCTGAAAAGGACATCTGCTGAACGAAGACTTTATGAAAGATGAGTAAGGTAAAGAGCCAATCTGAATACCGATAAACACAATCCAGCTTCGAAATTTGATTTGGGCTTTGCTGTAGGTTTTGAGGATGATTTCTGACTTGTCATCTTTTTCCAGATGGAGTTCTTTGACGACTCTTTGAGTTTTTAAAGTAATGAAAAAAATGAGTCCAGAGTAAACGTAGGGCATAGCATAGCGAACGGCCTCTATGAAGCGTCCAAATAATAGATAAAACAAGAAGAGAAAGAAGGAAGAATAAACGATTTGGACCATGGAACGGGCACAAGCCTTGTAGATAATCTCTTGTCGGCATTCATCAAAAGGGCCCTGAATGTGAAAGAGATTTCGAAGTAGGCGAGTGGTGAAGTCTTCTTTTTTCATACTAGTAACCTCCTAAATGAGCAGTTTTACTGACTTTCTTTTACGAATTGATAGAGATAATAAAGATAAGTGATAGAAGAAAGGCTAGCGATAGTGAACAGTAAATAATATTTCCAACCGCTTGAGACGAGCATCAGTTGTGGAAAAGATAGAATTATAAAGTATAGTGCTAAGTTAAGTGTGCGCGTTTTTGGGGAGTCAATCTTTAGATAAGTCAGTCCTTTGTTAAGGGCTAGAATAAAGACTAGCACGAGGAATGTCTCGTCGATTGGCAAGTTCCCTGAAATGATGATGAAGATGAGCAGAGAACTGAACAAAAGATGATAGGTAAGTAAAGTTAGTAATGATTTCATAGGGCACCTCCTAATTCTGGTCTTTTTTAGCTCTTGCAATACGAAGTGAGTCGACAATATGCATCATCACTCCGAAAAAGAAAGCTCCCAGTATAGTTTTAAAAATATGTTTTGTATTTAGAAGAGAAGTGATAAAATTTGGATTTTCACTTGTTAGGGTATCAATGAGTGGAATTATAAAAAATATCACTATTCCATAAATCGAACCTGCTTTCAGACCAGGATGACGTAACTGTTTTTTTTCTTTTTTCATGAGTTTCCTCCTAATCATTATCCTGATCTTTCTTGGCTTTTGCAATGCGACGGGAGATGAGGAACTGTATGCTTGCCCCGAAGAAGATAGAACCGAGAATGCTTGATACACCATTTCTTATAGTGAGAAGAGACTGAAAATAGTCCTGACTTTCACCTATGAGTATATCGAGAAGAGGAGTTATAAAAAATATCCATAGACCAAAGAACAAACCTGCTTTCAGACCTGGGTAGCGAAGTTGCTTACTTTCTTTCTCACTCAGCATATCTGGTTCAATAGTTGTAATCCCTGTTTTTTTCATTTGGTAGGTGACATAGCCAGCAGCGATGAGGGCAATCACTAAAATCAGAGGAGGATAGATTAGAGCCACTTCTTGAGGATATTTATAGGCCAGAAGGAGTGGAATAAGATTTCCGAAAATCATCAGATAAAAGAGGAAGATAAAGACTTGATTGCCGATACGATCAGCCTCGCGTCGTTTGTATTCGTCAAGTGGATCAGAAATACCGTATGTACGCTTGATCAGTTTTTCAGTGAAGGTTTCTTTTTTCATGAGTTGGCTCCTTTTTTAAAAATTATCCTCCCAAAAGAGACTGTTGAGGTCAGTTTGGAGGCTGCGGGCGAGATTGAGACAGAGTTCCAGAGTCGGATTGTACTTGTCGTTTTCAATCATGTTGATGGTTTGTCTCGAGACACCGATATCCTTGGCGAGCTCGAGCTGGGAAATGCCCAGTTCCTTGCGAAATTCTTTCACACGATTCATCTGTTCTCCTTTCTGATTGTGTCGTATATATTTGACTATATTATATTCTTCTATGGAGTGAATGTCAAGCATATTTGACATATTTCTTAAAGAAATCTTACTTTTTTTGACCTATTTGTCTGACTAGTGCAAGCTAGTCGGATTTGTGGTAAAATAGATAGGATATGACAAAAGAATTTCATCATGTAACGGTCTTACTCCACGAAACGGTTGATATGCTCGACGTAAAGCCTGACGGTATCTACGTTGATGCGACTTTGGGTGGAGCGGGCCATAGCGAATATTTATTAAGTAAATTAAGTGAAAAAGGCCATCTCTATGCCTTTGACCAGGACCAGAATGCCATTGACAATGCGCAGAAACGCTTGGCACCATACATTGAAAAGGGGATGGTGACTTTTATCAAGGATAATTTCCGTCATTTACAGGCACGTTTGCGCGAAGATGGTGTTCAGGAAATTGATGGAATTTGTTATGACTTGGGAGTGTCTAGTCCTCAATTGGATCAGCGTGAGCGTGGTTTTTCTTATAAAAAGGATGCGCCACTGGACATGCGCATGAATCAGGATGCTAGTCTTACAGCCTATCAAGTGGTGAATCACTATGACTATCATGACTTGGTTCGTATTTTCTTTAAGTATGGCGAGGACAAATTCTCTAAACAGATTGCGCGTAAGATTGAACAAGCACGTGAAGTCAAGCCAATCGAGACAACGACTGAATTGGCAGAGATTATCAAGTCGGCCAAACCTGCCAAGGAACTCAAGAAGAAGGGGCATCCTGCTAAGCAGATTTTCCAGGCCATTCGAATTGAAGTTAATGATGAATTGGGAGCGGCAGATGAGTCCATCCAGCAGGCTATGGATATGTTGGCTTTGGATGGTAGAATTTCAGTGATTACCTTTCATTCACTAGAAGACCGCTTGACCAAGCAATTGTTCAAGGAGGCTTCAACAGTGGAAGTTCCCAAAGGTTTGCCTTTCATCCCAGATGATCTCAAGCCCAAGATGGAATTGGTATCCCGTAAGCCAATCTTGCCAAGTGCAGAAGAATTAGAAGCCAATAACCGCTCGCACTCAGCCAAGTTGCGCGTGGCCAGAAAAACTCATAAGTAAGAGGGAAAAATGGTAGATAAAAAAGAAACAACCAGTCAATTCTTGCAGAATCGTATAAAAAAATTCTCACGTGTGGAGAAGGCTTTTTATCTTTCCATCGCTTTTACGGCTCTCGTTTTGGCAGTGAGCATTATCTTTATGCAGACACGACTCTTGCAAGTGCAAAGTGATTTGACAAAAATCAATGCCCAGATAGAGGAGAAGAAGACAGAGCTGGACGATGCCAAGCAGGAAGTGAATGAATTGATTCGTTCAGAGCGCTTGAAAGAAATTGCAGATAAAAAAGATTTGAAATTGAATAATGAAAATATCCGAACAGCGGAGTAAGATATGAAATGGACAGAAAAAATAACCCGATTTGCGGTAAAAAATCGTAAATCTCCAGCAGAAAACCGTAGAATAGTCGGCAAGTACATCAGTTTGTTAGCTGTCGTACTTTTCGCTATCTTTTTGGTCAATTTTGCTGTTATTATCGGGAGTGGTAGTAAATTTGGTACTGACTTGGTAAAAGAAGCTAAGAAGGTTCACCAAACAACTCGAACAGTACCTGCCAAACGTGGGACGATCTATGACCGAAATGGAGTGCCTATCGCTGAAGATGCAACCTCTTATAACGTCTATGCCGTTATTGATAAAAAATACAAGTCAGCAACGGGGAAAATTCTTTATGTAGAGGATTCGCAGTTTAATAAGGTAGCTGAAGTCTTCCATAAGTATTTGGATATGGATGAAGCTTATGTGAAAGAGCAATTAGCTCAACCAAATCTGACCCAAGTTTCTTTTGGTGCAAAAGGAAATGGGATTACCTATGCCAATATGATGGCTATTAAAAAAGATTTGAAAGATGCTAGTGTGGAAGGGATTGACTTTACAACTAGCCCTAACAGAAGCTACCCAAATGGACAATTTGCTTCTAGTTTTATTGGTTTAGCCCAACTCCATGAAAATGAGGACGGCAGTAAGAGTTTATTAGGAACCTCTGGTCTAGAGAGTTCGTTAAATACCATTCTTGCGGGGACAGACGGTATTATTACCTATGAAAAAGACCGTGTAGGAAATATCGTACCAGGTACAGAACTGGTATCGCAACAAACTGTGGATGGCAAGGATGTTTATACAACATTGTCTAGTCCGCTCCAATCTTTCATGGAAACTCAGATGGATGCCTTTCTAGAAAAAGTAAAAGGTAAGTACATGACCGCGACCTTGGTCAGTGCAAAGACCGGTGAAATCCTCGCTACCACCCAACGACCTACCTTTAATGCAGATACTAAAGAAGGAATCACTGAGGACTTTGTTTGGCGTGATATTCTTTATCAAAGTAACTATGAACCAGGATCAGCCATGAAGGTTATGACGTTAGCTTCTTCTATTGATAATAATACCTTCCCAAGTGGAGAATACTTCAATAGCAGTGAATTAAATAGCGGATGTGACGATTCGAGATTGGGATGTTAATGATGGTTTGACTACTGGTGGGATGATGACTTTCTTACAAGGTTTCGCTCACTCCAGTAATGTTGGAATGAGTCTACTTGAACAAAAAATGGGAGATACTACTTGGTTGGATTATCTAAACCGCTTTAAATTTGGGGTCCCAACTCGCTTTGGCTTGACAGATGAATACGCTGGTCAACTTCCAGCTGATAATATTGTCAATATTGCCATGAGTGCATTTGGTCAGGGGATTTCTGTAACGCAGACGCAAATGATTCGTGCCTTTACAGCCATTGCCAATGATGGCGTCATGCTGGAACCTAAATTTATTACGGCCTTGTATGATCCAAATGATCAAACCGTTCGTAAATCTCAAAAAGAAATCGTAGGAAATCCCGTTTCGAAAGATGCAGCTAGCCAAACTCGTACTCACATGGTCTTGGTAGGAACGGATCCTAGATATGGAACTATGTACAATCATGGTACAGGAAAAGCAACTGTCAATGTTCCAGGTCAAAATGTAGCCCTCAAGTCTGGTACAGCCCAAATCGCTGACGAGAAAAATGGAGGCTACTTAGTTGGTTCTACCAACTACATTTTCTCGGTTGTGGCTATGAACCCTGCTGAAAATCCTGATTTTATCTTGTATGTAACGGTTCAACAACCTGAACATTATTCAGGTATCCAGTTGGGAGAATTTGCCAACCCAATCTTGGAGCGGGCTTCAGCTATGAAAGAATCTCTCAATCTTCAATCTCCAGCCAAAAATTTAGATAAAGTTACGACAGAATCTTCTTATGCAATGCCTAGCATCAAGGATATTTCACCTGGTGAGTTGGCGGAAGCCTTACGCCGAAATATTGTGCAACCAATCGTTGTAGGTACTGGAACAAAGATTAAAGAGACTTCTGTAGACGAAGGGACCAATCTTGCACCAAACCAACAAGTTCTCCTTTTATCGGATAAGGTAGAAGAAATTCCAGACATGTATGGCTGGAAAAAAGAGACTGCCGAGACCTTTGCTAAATGGTTGGATATTGAACTGGAATTTGAAGGTTCAGGTTCCGTTGTTCAGAAGCAAGATGTTCGGACTAATACAGCTATCAAAAACATTAAAAAAATTAAATTAACTTTAGGAGACTAATATGTTTATTTCTATTAGTGCTGGAATTGTGACATTTTTACTAACTTTAGTAGGAATTCCGGCCTTTATCCAATTTTATAGAAAGGCGCAAATTACAGGCCAGCAAATGCATGAGGATGTCAAACAGCACCAGGCAAAAGCTGGAACTCCTACAATGGGAGGTTTGGTTTTCTTAATTGCTTCTGTTTTGGTTGCCTTCTTTCTTGCCTTATTTAGTAACCAACTCAGCAATAATGTCGGCATGATTTTATTTATCTTGGTTCTTTATGGTTTAATCGGATTTTTAGATGACTTCCTCAAGGTTTTCCGTAAAATCAATGAGGGACTGAATCCCAAACAGAAATTGGCTCTTCAGCTTCTAGGTGGCGTCATTTTCTACCTTTTCTATGAGCGCGGTGGCGATATGCTTTCAGTCTTTGGTTACCAAGTGCATCTAGGGATTTTCTATATTGTCTTCGCCCTTTTCTGGCTAGTTGGTTTTTCAAACGCAGTCAACTTGACTGACGGCATTGATGGTCTAGCTAGTATTTCAGTGGTGATTAGTTTATCTGCTTATGGAGTTATTGCCTATGTACAAGGTCAGATGGATATCCTTCTAGTGATTCTTGCCATGATTGGTGGTTTACTTGGTTTCTTCGTCTTTAACCACAAACCTGCTAAGGTCTTTATGGGGGATGTGGGAAGTTTGGCTCTCGGTGGAATGCTGGCAGCTATCTCGATGGCCCTCCACCAAGAATGGACTCTCTTGATTATCGGAATTGTTTATGTCTTTGAAACAACTTCAGTCATGATGCAAGTCAGTTATTTCAAATGACAGGTGGCAAACGTATTTTCCGTATGACACCTGTGCATCACCATTTTGAGCTTGGAGGATTGTCTGGTAAAGGAAATCCTTGGAGCGAGTGGAAGGTCGACTTCTTCTTTTGGGGAGTGGGACTTCTAGCAAGTCTCCTGACCCTAGCAATTTTGTATTTGATGTAAGAATAGCACCCTGGTATGTCAGGGTGTTTTTGCATTCTAAAAAATATTGGTCAATTAAAGTCAAATCTCTTGACCTTTTCTGACTAATGTAGTATATTATGAACGTAAGGTAAATGAAAGCCTTACTCGAATACTTATACTCAATAAAAATCAAAGAGAAAACTAGGAAGCTAGCCGCAGCTTGTTCAAAATATTGTTTTGAGGTTGCAGATAGAGCTGACGTGGTTTGAAGAGATTTTCGAAGAGTATTATTTAAAGTAAAATAGAAAGAGGTGTATCTATGTTTAATCTAGAAATCTTCAGAAGTAAAGATAGTCTACTCCTGCTTGACAAAGAAAAACCAGAAATAGTACCTAGAGTAGCCATTTAGCTAGTCTAAATTTTTTAAAACAAAGGTCAAAGATAGTCAATATCAGTAATCATAACTAAGTAAACAAAAAGAGGTAAAGAATATGAACAACAACTTTAATAACTTTAACAACATGGATGATCTATTTAACCAATTGATGGGTGGTATGCGAGGATATAGTTCTGAAAACCGTCGCTACTTGATTAATGGACGTGAAGTGACACCTGAGGAATTTGCTCACTATCGTGCAACTGGTCAATTACCAGGAAATGCAGAAGTTGATGGCCAAATGCAACAACAGGCTTCAGGTATGAAGCAAGACGGTGTCCTTGCTAAACTCGGTCGTAACTTGACAGCAGAAGCTCGTGAAGGCAAGTTGGATCCTGTTATCGGACGAAACAAGGAAATTCAAGAAACATCTGAAATCCTCTCACGCCGCACCAAGAACAATCCTGTTTTAGTCGGAGATGCAGGTGTTGGTAAGACAGCAGTTGTCGAAGGTCTAGCGCAAGCCATTGTGAACGGTGATGTTCCAGCTGCTATTAAGAACAAGGAAATTATTTCCATTGATATCTCAGGTCTTGAGGCTGGGACTCAATACCGTGGTAGCTTTGAAGAAAACGTTCAAAATCTAGTCAATGAGGTTAAAGAAGCAGGGAATATTATCCTCTTCTTTGATGAAATTCACCAAATCCTCGGTGCTGGATCTACTGGAGGTGACAGTGGTTCTAAGGGGCTTGCGGATATTCTCAAGCCAGCCCTCTCTCGTGGAGAATTGACAGTGATTGGGGCAACGACTCAAGATGAATACCGTAACACGATTTGAAGAATGCAGCTCTTGCTCGTCGTTTCAACGAAGTCAAGGTCAATGCTCCTTCAGCAGAGGATACTTTTAAGATCCTTCAAGGAATTCGTGACCTTTATCAACAACACCACAATGTCATCTTGCCAGATGAAGTTTTGAAAGCAGCAGTAGATTATTCTGTTCAATACATTCCTCAACGTAGCTTGCCAGATAAGGCAATCGACCTTGTCGATGTAACGGCTGCTCACTTGGCAGCTCAGCATCCTGTAACAGATGTGCATGCTGTTGAACGTGAAATAGAGGTAGAAAAAGACAAGCAAGAAAAAGCAGTTGAGGCAGAAGATTTTGAAGCGGCTCTAAACTATAAAACACGCATCGCAGAATTGGAAAAGAAAATCGAAAACCACACAGAAGATATGAAAGTGACTGCAAGTGTCAATGATGTGGCTGAATCTGTAGAACGGATGACGGATATTCCAGTGTCACAAATGGGAGCATCTGATATCGAACGTTTGAAAGATATGGCTCATCGCTTGCAAGATAAGGTAATCGGTCAAGACAAGGCCGTAGAAGCTGTTGCTCGTGCTATCCGTCGTAACCGTGCTGGTTTTGATGAAGGTAATCGCCCAATTGGTAGCTTCCTCTTTGTAGGTCCAACTGGTGTTGGTAAGACTGAGTTGGCTAAACAATTGGCTCTTGATATGTTCGGAACGAAAGATGCTATCATCCGTTTGGACATGTCAGAATACAGCGACCGCACAGCTGTATCTAAATTGATTGGTACAACTGCAGGTTATGTTGGTTACGATGACAACAACAATACCTTGACAGAACGCGTCCGTCGCAATCCATACTCTATCATTCTCTTGGACGAAATTGAAAAGGCTGACCCTCAAGTCATTACCCTTCTCCTCCAAGTCTTGGATGATGGTCGTTTGACAGATGGTCAAGGAAATACAGTAAACTTCAAGAACACTGTCATTATTGCAACATCAAATGCTGGATTTGGTTATGAAGCCAACTTGACAGAAGATGCGGACAAACCAGAATTGATGGACCGTTTGAAACCATTCTTCCGTCCAGAATTCCTCAACCGCTTTAATGCAGTTATTGAGTTCTCACACTTGACTAAGGAAGATCTTTCTAAGATTGTAGATTTAATGTTGGCTGAAGTCAACCAAACCTTGGCTAAGAAAGACATTGACTTGGTAGTCAGTCAAGCAGCTAAGGACTATATCACAGAAGAAGGCTATGACGAAGTCATGGGTGTTCGTCCTCTCCGTCGCGTGGTTGAACAAGAAATTCGTGATAAGGTAACGGACTTCCACTTGGATCATTTAGATGCCAAACACTTAGAAGCAGATATGGAAGATGGTGGTTTAGTTATTCGTGAAAAAGCCTAATACTCTTCGAAAATCTCTTCAAACCACGTCAACTTCGCCTTGCCGTACTCAAGTACAGCCTGCGGCTAGTTTCCTAGTTTGCTCTTTGATTTTCATTGAGTATAAGACAAAATTTTGAGAATAAAAAAGAAGGAACCAGCTGAAAAAAACTGGTTCCTTTTTTTACGTTTAGATGACATGACGCTCAAAGGCATCATCTGAAATCCCTTGCTCCAAGATGAGTTTTGCCCATTCTTTAGCAGAAAAGAGACTGTGGTCCTTGTAGTTTCCGCAAGATTCGATGGTTGTTCCAGGGACATCTTCCCAAGTAGTAGTCTCAGCGATTTCCTTGAGCGAATCCTTGATAACGGCCGCGATTTCGGCACTGGTGTGACGCCCCCACATAATCATGTGGAAACCTGTGCGACAACCAAATGGTGAACAGTCAATCATGCCGTCAATGCGGGTACGGATGAGTTTTGCTAAGAGGTGCTCGATAGTGTGAAGGCCAGCGGTAGGGATTGAGTCTTCGTTTGGTTGTACCAAGCGAATATCAAAATTGGAGATAACATCTCCCTTTGGCCCTGTTTCTTCCCCAATCAAGCGAACATAGGGTGCTTTGACAATGGTGTGGTCAAGTTCAAAACTTTCGACAATAACTTCTTTTGACATGGTAAATCCTTTCAGTTTTCTAATTTCATTATAACATAAAGCCGGCTCCTGAGACAGAGAGAAAACCTCTCCGAGGGTGGAGAGGTTCAAAGCGTTACTTACGATACAAGCGGTCGTATTGGTAGTATGGGTCAAAGGTTACATTGATACCCAATTTACGAAGGACATTCTTGTCTTCATCTGTCAAGATGATGGTTGAGTGAGCTTCGCTTCCTTTGAGGTTACCAAGTTCTTCCATAGCGCGGGCAGCATCAGGATTTTCCGTAGCTGTGATAGCCAGTGCAATCAAAATTTCATTTGAATGTAGGCGTGGATTGCGGCTACCTAGATGATCGATTTTAAGACCTTGGATTGGCTTGACAACTTCTGGTTCGATTAGTTTCACTTTTTTAGCAATATCAGCTGATTTCTTGATAGCGTTGATAAGAGCAGCGGCTGTAGGGCCAAAGAGTTCTGAGTTTTTACCAGTCACGATTTCCCCATTTGGTAATTCAAGGGCTAGGGCTGGTCCGTCAGTTTCTTCTGCTTTTTGACGGGCAACGACAGCAACCTTACGGTCTGCTGGTGTGATACCGAGGTCGTTCATAAGCAACTCGATTTTCTTGACAGCAGATTCGCCCACTTTTTCGGCTTTGAAATCAAGAACAGTTTGGTAGTAACGGCGGATGATTTCTTGTTTAGAGGCTTCAATAGCAGCCTCATTATCTGTAATAGCGAAACCAACCATGTTGACACCCATGTCTGTCGGAGAAGCGTATGGAGACTCTCCTAGAATGCGTTCCAACATGCGTTTGAGCACTGGGAGATCTCGATATCACGGTTGTAGTTGACAGTGGTATCTCCGTAAGTTTGGAGATGGAAGGGGTCGATCATGTTGACATCATCAAGGTCAGCTGTGGCTGCCTCATAAGCCAAATTAACTGGATGATGTAGTGGAAGGTTCCATACTGGGAAGGTTTCAAATTTGGCATAACCAGACTTGATGCCATTGATTTGGTCGTGGTACATATTGGACATACAAGTTGCCAATTTTCCAGAACCAGGACCAGGAGCGGTTACGACAATCAAGTTGCGACTGGTTTTGATGTAATCATTTTTCCCCATACCTTCTGGAGAAATAATGTGATCCATATCCGTTGGATATCCTTTGATTGGATAGTGAAGATAAGAATCAATTCCGTTTTTCTCAAGTTGATTGCGAAAGGCATCTGCAGCAGGTTGACCAGCGTATTGTGTAATGACAACGGAGCCAACAAAAATTCCTAATTCATTGAATTTGTCAATCAAACGAAGAACTTCTTGGTCATAAGAAATGCCCAAGTCACCACGTGCCTTAGAATGTTCGATGTTGCTCGCATTAATGGCAATCACAACCTCAACTTGCTCTTTCAACTCTTGCAAGAGCTTGATTTGTTGTCAGGCTCATAACCAGGAAGGACACGAGCAGCGTGGAAGTCTTCTAACATTTTGCCACCAAACTCCAAGTAGAGCTTGCCGTCAAATTGGTTAATGCGTTCCAAAATGTGGTCGCGTTGTAGATTCAAATAGTTTTCAGAACTAAAAGCTTGTTTTTTCATTTTTTTACCTCTGACCTCTATTATAATAAAAAATTGGAAGTTAGGAAACTATGGAGTTAAAAAAGGAATCAAAAAGATTAGGCAAACGCTTGCACAAAACTCTGAAAAGCGCTATCATAGACTATAGATTATGAAAATAATGAGGTAAGAAAATGCAAGAAAAATGGTGGCACAATGCCGTAGTCTATCAAGTCTATCCAAAGAGTTTTATGGATAGTAATGGAGATGGAATTGGCGATTTGCCAGGAATTACGAGTAAGTTAGACTATCTAGCCAAGTTAGGAATCACAGCGATTTGGCTTTCTCCTGTTTATGACAGTCCTATGGATGATAATGGCTATGATATTGCTGATTATCAAGCGATTGCGGCTATTTTCGGAACTATGGAGGATATGGACCAACTGATCGCGGAAGCTAAGAAACGTGATATTCGTATTATCATGGACTTGGTGGTCAATCATACTTCGGATGAACATGCCTGGTTTGTCGAGGCCTGTGAAAATCCTGATAGCCCTGAGCGAGATTACTATATCTGGCGGGATGAACCTAATGACCTAGATTCTATCTTTAGTGGTTCTGCTTGGGAATACGATGAAAAATCAGGTCAATACTATCTCCACTTTTTCAGTAAGAAACAGCCGGATCTTAACTGGGAGAATGAAAAACTTCGCCATAAAATTTATGAGATGATGAACTTCTGGATTGATAAAGGTATTGGCGGTTTCCGTATGGATGTTATTGACATGATTGGCAAATTCCTGATGAGAAGGTAGTCAATAATGGACCTATGCTCCACCCCTATCTCAAGGAAATGAATCAGGCCACCTTTGACGATAAGAATCTCTTGACAGTAGGAGAGACCTGGGGAGCAACGCCAGAAATCGCTAAACTCTACTCTGATCCAAAGGGGCAAGAATTGTCTATGGTCTTCCAGTTTGAACACATTTGTCTTCAGTATCAGGAAGGTCAGCCTAAGTGGCACTATCAAAAAGAGCTGAATATTCCTAAGTTGAAAGAGATTTTTAACAAATGGCAGACAGAGTTAGGCGTTGAGGACGGCTGGAATTCGCTTTTCTGGAACAATCATGACCTCCCTCGTATCGTCTCAATCTGGGGAAATGACAAAGAATACCGAGAAAAATCTGCCAAAGCCTTTGCAATTTTACTTCATCTCATGAGAGGAACTCCTTATATCTACCAAGGTGAGGAAATTGGGATGACCAACTATCCGTTTGAAACACTGGATCAAGTAGAAGATATTGAATCCCTCAACTATGCGCGTGAGGCTCTTGAAAAAGGTGTTCCTATGGAAGAAATCATGGACAGTATCCGTGTCATTGGACGTGACAATGCTCGTACCCCTATGCAATGGGATGAGAGCAAACGCTGGTTTCTCAACAGGTCAACCTTGGTTGGCAGTGAATCCAAACTATCAAAGAATCAATGTTCAAGAAGCGCTGGCAAATCCAGATTCTATTTTCTATACCTATCAGAAGCTAGTTCAAATCCGTAAGGAGAATAGCTGGCTGATTCGAGCTGACTTTGAATTACTTGATACGGCTGATAAGGTCTTTGCCTATATTCGTAAGGACGGTGACCGCCGTTTCCTAGTTGTGGCCAACTTGTCCAATGAAAAACAAGACTTGGCAGTAGAAGGAAAAGTTAAATCAGTCCTGATTGAAAATACTGTGGCTCAAGAAGTTTTTGAAAAACAAATCTTAGCTCCATGGGATGCTTTCTGTGTGGAATTGACTGACTAAAAAGTGGGGACCTCAAGCTTATAGAGTTTGAGGTTTTTTGCTAAAAGTTTTTTAGAAAACTCTTTTAAAAACATTTGTTAGAATTTTCTAAAAAATTTGTCGAAAGCTCTTGCATTTAGAATAAAATAGAGTATAATGGTGGAAATAACATATTATTAAAGGAGATTGCCTATGAAATCGAAAAAGTGGCTCTTAGGAGCGGGAGTAACCTTGAGTGCAGCCCTTCTTTTGGTAGCTTGTGGGAAAAGTGATAAGAAAGCAGATGCCCCGAGGAGCTTTTCTTATGTCTATGCAGTAGATCCGTCTTCCTTGGATTATAGCATTACGAGTAAAAGTTCGACCTCTGACGTGATTGGTAATGTTGTTGATGGTCTTTTAGAGAATGATAAATATGGGAATCTTGTTCCGTCTTTAGCAGAGGATTGGACTGTTTCAGCTGATGGTTTGACTTATACGTACAAACTTCGTAAGGGTGTGAAGTGGTATACTTCTGAAGGAGAGGAGTATGCAGAAGTTAAGGCTCAGGATTTTGTTACAGGTCTGAAACATGCAGCAGATGCTAAGTCAGATGGTCTTTCTTTGATTGAAAAATCAATCAAAGGTTTGGAGGCCTATGTTAGTGGTGAGACCAATGATTTTTCAACTGTAGGTGTTAAAGCTCTTGATGATTATACGGTAGAATATACCCTTAATAAACCAGAAAGTTTTTGGAACTCGAAAGTAACAACAGCAACCATGCTTCCTGTAAATGAAGAGTTTTTGAATGCAACAGGCAAGGATTACGGAGCGCCGACCCCATCAAGTATTCTTTACAATGGTCCATATTTTTTGAAATCTTTGATTTCTAAATCTGTGATTGAATATGAAAAAAATCCTAACTATTGGGATAAGGAAAATGTCAAGATTGATAATGTAAAATTAACATTCTATGACGGGTCAGATCAAGAATCCCTTTATCCGTAGTTTCGCTACAGGAGCATATAATACAGCGAGACTTTTTCCCAAATAGTTCAAGTTTTTGCTTCTACCAAAGAGAAATATGGAGATCAGATTATTTATAGCCCTCAGGAAGCAACTAGTTATTACTTTACTTTTAACGTAAATCGTCAATCATATAATAAAACAGCCAAGACAGATGAAGGACAAAAGCTTTCTACAAAAGAAGCCATGCTGAATAAAAATTTCCGTCAGGCAATTAATTTTGCCTTTAATCGCCACGCCTATACAGCTCAATTAAACGGTGAAGAAGGTGCGGATAAGATTATTCGTAATAGTCTAGTGCCAGATAATTACGTTCAAGTAGCAGGGAAGACCTTCGGACAGTTGGCTCAGGATGAACTACTGAAATATGGAGAACAGTGGAAAGATGTGACTCTCACAGATGGTAAGGATACAATTTACAATCCTACAAAGGCTAAATCTGCATTTGAAAAAGCGAAGTCAGAATTGCAAGCTAAGGGAGTAAGTTTCCCGATTCATTTGGATGTGCCAGTAGAACAGACAGATGTAGTTGCGGTTCAACAAACCAATTCGCTAAAACAATCAATTGAAGAAACGCTTGGGACGGAGAATGTCATTGTAGATGTTCTTCAAATGACAGACAATGAGAAGGAAAGTATCACTTCTCAAGCGAAAGTTCCAACCCAAAAAGACTATGATTTGAACGGAACAGGTTGGGGACCAGATTACCAAGATCCAGCAACCTATCTCAATATTTTAGATGCTAAGAAGGGTTCTGCCTTGAAACATCTAGGTATAACAAAGGGCAAGGATCCTGAAGTTATGGCGAAAGTTGGCTTGGATGAATACAAGAAGCTCTTGGATGAAGCTGCCTCTGAGACCACTAATCTTGACAAACGTTATGAGAAATATGCTAAGGCTCAAGCTTGGGTAACGGATAGTTCTCTCCTTATTCCAGTGGCGTCTTCAGGAGGTTCTCCTATGGTAAGTCGTGCTGTACCATTTACTAAAGCTTATTCACAAGTTGGTATCAAAGGGGATCCATTTATTTTTAAAGGAATGGAACTTCAAAACGATATTGTTACAACTAAAGAGTATGAGGCGGCTCTCAAAAAGTGGCAAAAGGAAAAACTAGAGTCTAATGCTCAGTATCAAAAGGATTTAGAAAAACACGTAAAATGAGTCTAGGCTTGTTTTTACAAATAATTTTTAATTACTAAATCGCATAAAAACAAGGGAGGACTGTATGAAAGACAGAAATCCTTTGTTTTTTTAATGCCTAGAGTTTAATAAACTTCCATTCTAGAAATTCAATTAACTTTACAAATCTCCACTAATTTGGTAAAATAAACTTATGTTATAAAAACTAACATAAAGGAGAAAAAGGAGAAAGAAGATGAATACAAAAAAGCGTGTCCTTGGTATAGGGTTGACTTTTGCGACTGCTTTGCTTTTAGCTGCTTGCGGTCAATCAGGTTCAGATACAAAAACTTACTCATCAACCTTTAGTGGAAATCCAACTACATTTAACTATTTACTAGACTACTACGCCGATAATACATCGATTATAACCAACCTAGTTGATGGTTTGCTTGAAAATGACAATTATGGGAATCTAGTTCCATCTTTGGCAGAAGACTGGTCTGTTTCAAGCGACGGTCTGACTTATACCTACAAATTGAGAAAAGATGCCAAATGGTTCACAGCTGACGGTGAAGAGTACGCCCCAGTCAAGGCACAAGATTTGTGACAGGTATTAAGTATGCAGTGGATAATAAATCACAGGCCATTGACTTGATTCAAAACTCGATCAAGGGCTTGAATGATTATATTACAGGAGCGGATTCTGACTTTTCTAAGGTTGGGGTGAAGGCCATTGATGACCAGACTGTTGAGTATACTTTGGCACGCCCAGAACCTTACTGGAACTCAAAAACAACCAACAGTATTCTTTTCCCAGTCAACGCAGAGTTTCTAAATTCAAAAGGGAAAGATTTTGGTACCCTATCTCCAGATAGCATTCTCTACAGCGGACCTTATTTGTTAAAAGATTTCACATCAAAATCATCGATCGAGTATGTGAAAAATCCGCATTACTATGATCATGACAAAGTATCAATTGAACACGTAAAATTGGCTTACTTTGACGGCTCAGACCAAGAATTGACCATCCGTAACTTTGAAAGTGGAGCTTACTCAATCGCTGGGGTTTATCCAAATAGTTCTAACTTTGCCAAGACTAAGGAAAAATATAAGGATAATATCGTCTATAGCTTGCAGGACAAGACTTCTTGGTATTTCAATTTCAACGTCAACCGTAAGGCTTACAACCATACGTCTAAAACAACAGATGAGCAGAAGAAGTCAACTGAGACAGCTGTCTTGAACAAAAACTTCCGTCAAGCAGTAAACTTTGCCTTGAATCGTGCAGCCTACTCTGCTCAGTCAAATGGGGAAGAAGCGGCGAGTAAGACCCTCCGTAACACCCTAGTTCCTCCTACATTTGTCCAAGTTGGAGACAAGACCTTTGGAGAAGTAGTTGCTTCTAAATTGGTCAACTATGGCACAGAATGGTCAGGTATTAACTTGGCGGATGCTCAGGATGCCTATTTCAACAAAGAAAGCCCAAGCAAAATTTGCGGAAGCTAAAAAAGAATTGGCAAGTCAAGGTGTGACCTTCCCAATTCACTTGGATGTAGCTGTGGATCAGACGAATAAAAATGCTGTGACTGGTATGAATTCTGTGAAACAGACTCTTGAATCAGTTTTAGGTGCTGATAACATTGTCATTGACGTTCAACAACTTTCAACAGATGATTTTAACAACGTAGCCTTCTTGGCACCGACACCAGCTGATCGTGACTATGATTTGAACTTTGATGGTTGGGTAGGTGACTATCAAGATCCATCAACGTATCTCAATCCTTTCAATGCAGAGGATGGATTTTACCTTAAGATTTTTGGTCTAGATGCTCAGGAAGATAAAGCTAAGATTGCTAGCTTGGGGCTTGATACCTATACTAAGATGCTTAAAGATGCAGATAGCAAAAATAAAGATGTAGCCAAACGCTATGAAAAATATGCTGAAGCACAGGCTTGGATGATTGACAATTCTCTGATTATGTCAGCTATGTCAAGTGGTGGAACAGCATCTGTAACCAAAGTAACGCCATTTACAAGAGGTTATTCACTAGTCGGCATCAAGGGTGACGGCAATAACTACAAGTACATGAAGTTGCAAAAAGATACTGTTACAACCAAACAGTATGAAGAAGCTAAGGCAAAATGGGAGCAAGAAAGCAAAAAGCAATCGAAAAAGCCCAAAAAGAAGCAGAAAATCATGTTAAATAAGATAAACTAGTTTTTCCGAAAAGAAAATTATTCTATGAAGACAATCATCATTTTTTGATGCTTGTCTTTTTGATTTGACTTATTCATTATATTGGTAGCTGAAAAAATCATTGCTTTATGCTAGAATTGATTAGTATTTCTAGGTTTGCTGATATTGTTTGAAAATCTATTAAAAACTATGTAAATATTGTCTTGTCATTGTAAGTCTATTATTAACTTTATTAGTTTTGTATATAAGTTCAAAGTATTTTTTGAGCTTACTGTAGAGATCACTTTAGTTTGCTAGCTGGTTTTTACTTAGTATTATTTTATTTTAGGAATAACTTGATTGAAATTTAGTATGTTTTGAATTGAAGGAGTATCGTATGTATGATTATCTTATCGTTGGTGCTGGTCTTTTTGGTGCAGTCTTTGCCCATGAAGCAGCCTTAAAAGGAAAAAAAGTAAAGTCATTGAAAAACGAAATCATATCGCGGGAAATATTTATACCCGTGAAGAGGAAGGAATTCAAGTTCATCAGTATGGTGCCCATATTTTCCATACTTCTGACAAGGAGATTTGGGATTATGTAAATCAGTTTGCAGAGTTTAACCGCTATACAAATTCTCCTGTTGCAAATTATAAGGGAGAGATTTATAACCTTCCTTTTAATATGAATACCTTCAATAAACTCTGGGGAGTTGTAACGCCAGCAGAAGCACAAGCTAAGATTGATGAGCAACGTGCTGTTTTAAATGGCAAAACTCCTGAAAATTTGGAAGAACAGGCGATTTCTCTTGTAGGTACAGACATCTACGAAAAATTAATTAAAGATTATACTGAGAAACAGTGGGGCAAACCAACTACGGAACTTCCAGCCTTTATCATTCGCCGTTTGCCAGTACGCCTGACCTATGATAATAACTATTTTAATGATACCTATCAAGGAATTCCAATTGGTGGATACACTCAAATAGTTGAAAAAATGTTGGATCATGAAAACATTGATGTAGAAACAAATGTTGACTTCTTTGAGAATAAAGAACAATATATGAAGGACTACCCTAAGATTGTCTTTACTGGTATGATTGATGAATTCTTTGACTATAAGTTAGGTGAACTAGAGTACCGTAGTCTTCGTTTTGAAAGCGAGACCTTAGATATGGAGAATTACCAAGGAAATGCAGTTGTCAACTATACTGATGCTGAAACTCCATATACTCGCATTATTGAACACAAACATTTTGAGTTTGGAAATCAAGCAAAGACAATCATTACTAAAGAACATTCTAAAACATGGGAAAAAGGTGATGAACCGTATTATCCAGTTAATAATGATCGTAATAATCATTTGTATAAATCGTATAAAAAATTGGCTGATGAGCAAGGGAATGTTATCTTTGGTGGTCGTTTAGGACACTATCGTTATTACGATATGCACCAAGTAATTGGAGCAGCGTTACAGTGTGTAAGAAATGAGTTAGATTAAAGAATTAAAACTGTTTCTCAGATGCTATTTACAAATATGATCAATAATTCCTTGACTACCTAATGTAGTTGAGGGATTTTTGATATTATTTATATTTTTGCAAAGTCATTGTTTAAAAAATAATTTTCAAAAATTCAGAAAATTGTATTGACAGGACTTGAAAAAGGGTCTATAATGAATAAAAAAACAAAGGAGAATGATATGAAAACAAGAAAAGTATTGGCTCTTGCAGGAGTGACTCTATTAGCAGCAGGTGTCTTAGCTGCTTGTTCTGGGGGCTCAGGCGCTAAAGGTGAGCAGACCTTTGCATTTACCTACGAGACACACCCAGATAATCTCAACTATTTGACAACTGGTAAGGCAGCGACTGCTGACATTACTAGTAATGTGATTGATGGATTGCTTGAAAATGATAAATATGGGAACCTTATTCCCTCAATGGCAGAGGACTGGTCAGTTTCTAAGGATGGCTTGACCTATACTTATAAGATTCGTCAGGATGCCAAGTGGTATACATCTGAGGGAGAAGAGTATGCTCCTGTTAAGGCTCAGGACTTTGTGACGGGTCTTAAATATGCAACAGATAAGAAAGCAGAAGCCCTTTACTTGGTACAGGATTCAATCAAAGGTCTGGATGCATATGCAAAAGGTGAAATCACAGACTTTGCTCAAGTCGGGATTAAAGCGCTTGACGATCAAACAGTCCAATACACCTTGAACAAACCTGAAAGTTTTTGGAATTCTAAAACAACTATGGGTGTACTTGCGCCAGTCAATGAAGAGTTTTTGAATTCAAAAGGGGATGATTTTGCTAAAGCTACGGATCCAGGTAGCCTATTGTATAATGGCCCTTATTTGTTGAAATCTATTGTGACCAAATCCTCTGTCGAATTTGCGAAAAATCCTAACTACTGGGATAAAGACAATGTACATATTGACAAAGTTAAATTGTCATTCTGGGATGGTCAAGATACTAGTAAACCTGCAGAAAACTTTAAAGATGGTAGCCTTACAGCAGCTCGTCTCTATCCAACAAGTGCAAGTTTCGCAGAACTTGAGAAAGAGATGAAGGACAATATTGTCTATACGCAACAAGACTCTACTACGTATCTAGTGGGAACAAACATTGACCGTCAATCTTATAAATACACATCCAAGACTAGCGAAGAACAAAAGACTTCTACTAAAAAAGCATTATTGAACAAGGATTTCCGTCAGGCTATTGCCTTTGGCTTTGACCGTACAGCTTATGCTTCTCAGCTGAATGGACAAACTGGAGCAAGCAAAATCTTACGTAATATTTTTGTTCCACCAACATTTGTTCAAGTAGATGGGAAAAACTTTGGCGATATGGTCAAAGAAAAATTGGTGACTTATGGTAATGAATGGAAGGATGTGAACCTTGCTGATGCCCAAGATGGTCTCTACAATCCAGAAAAAGCCAAGGCTGAATTTGCCAAAGCTAAATCAGCTTTACAAGCAGAAGGCGTGACTTTCCCAATTCATTTGGATATGCCAGTTGACCAGACAGCAACTACAAAAGTTCAACGTGTCCAATCTATGAAACAATCCTTGGAAGCAACTTTAGGAACTGATAATGTCATTATTGATATCCAACAATTGCAAAAAGACGAAGTAAATAATATTACATATTTTGCTGAAAATGCTGCTGGCGAGGACTGGGATTTATCAGATAATGTCGGTTGGGGTCCAGACTTTGCCGATCCATCAACCTACCTTGATATTATCAAACCTTCTGTAGGAGAAAGTACTAAAACATATTTAGGGTTTGACTCAGGGAAAGATAATGTAGCCGCTAAAAAAGTAGGTCTATATGACTACGAAAAATTGGTTACTGAAGCTGGTGATGAGGCTACAGATGTTGCTAAACGATATGATAAATACGCTGCAGCCCAAGCTTGGTTGACAGACAGTGCCTTGATTATTCCAACTACATCTCGTACAGGGCGTCCAATCTTGTCTAAGATGGTACCATTTACAATACCATTTGCATTGTCAGGAAATAAAGGTACAAGTGAGCCACTCTTGTATAAATACCTTGAAATTCAAGACAAGGCAGTCACTGCAGATGAATACCAAAAAGCGCAAGAAAAATGGATGAAAGAAAAAGCAGAATCCAATAAAAAAGCGCAAGAAGAACTCGCAAAACATGTGAAATAGATCAAATAAGAAGTTAGTTTTTAGCTGACTTCTTTTGGTTTTTAGAAAATAGATTGATGGCTATCTTCACTTTCAGAGATAATGAAGCTAATTTTTGTAGAAAAAATCCTGAGTTTCTACTCTCAGGATTTTCTTCATCTTACTGTTGTGGTTGCTGTTGAACTTGTGGATTTTGTGGTGTTGGTTGTACTGGTTGGACAGTCTGCCCAGCTTGTCCTTGATTAGGATTAGTTGCTGGAGCATTATTGGGTTGTTGACCAACCGTCGTACTTGTCTGTGTAGTAGAACTTTCAGTTGTTGTAGAGGAATTCTCTACTGACTGTGTTTGTTGTGTGGCTGGAGTATTCCAACTATTTCTTGCTCCATTTTGGAAGACAAATTCTCCACTTCTATATAAGCCCTCTGGCATTGTCCAATCTCCAGGGTGGTCATCTTCTGATAGATAGCTTATCATTGAGCGATAAACCTTAGCTGCAACATAGAAGCCGTCCCCAATGATTGGAGTTAGACGATTTGAGTATCCTGTCCAAACAGCCATTGAATATTTACGAGTATAACCTACAAACATTTCATCTGGTGCTACGTAGCCAGTGTTCTTGATATACTTTTCAATTTCGTCGTCAGTATAGTTAGAAGTACCTGTCTTACCTGCTTGTGGAAGCCATGGTAGGTAGGCTCCACGTCCAGTTCCGTAAGCTAAAACAGTTTTCATCATTTCGGTCATCATATAGGCAGTGGTTTCTTTCATAGCTCGTGTACCAGCATCAGAAAATTCTTTTTCACTACCATCACTAAAGACGATTTTATTGATATACATTGGTTTGTGATAAATACCACCATTAGCAAAGGCGGCATAAGCAGCAGCCATTTTTTCACTACTTGCACCGTATTGTTTGTTAGATTCTGTTGTATTACTTGAAATGGCGTTAGCATAGTGTATGCTTGGATAGTCGATACCAAGGCCGTTGAGGAAGGTTTTTGCTCTGTCTAAACCAACCTTACTAAGAGTTTCAACCGCTGTGACATTACGTGATTGTTGAAGAGCATACTGGATTGTAATATTTCCAAAGTAGCCATGATCCCAGTTGTAGACTGGAGTATTGGTACCAGGATAGTTATAAGGAACATCATGTACAATAGTTGCAGTAGAGTCGTAGACTCCATATTCTAAAGCGGGAGCATAGTCAGTAATTGGTTTCATAGTAGAACCCCAGTCACGGTTTGTTTCAACAGCTTGGTTGATGCCGAAAGATACATTACTTGATTGGTGACGGGCCCCTAACTGAGCAATGACTTTACCATTTGTTACATCTACGATAGTGGATGCTACTTGGATTTCATCATCTGGGTAAGCAACATACTCATCTGTGTTGTAAACATCCCAAAGTCGCTTTTGAACATCTTTGTCGACATTAGTATAGACTTCCATACCTGTGGTAAGAAGGTTGTAGCCCGTTTCTTGTTCGACTTGGTCGATTACTTCTTTGAGGTAGTTGTCCATATAGGCTGGGTAACTATTGGCTGACTTCAAGCTTTGAAGACCGTTAGTGATAGGCGTATTAATTGCTTTTTCATACTGTTCTGCACTGATGTAATTTTGCTCTTTCATTTCTGAAAGTACCAAGTTACGACGCTCTAGAGCAGCTTCTGGGTGGGAATATGGATCATATTGGTTTGGTGCTTGAGGCATTCCGGCTAGGAGTGCTAACTGTGGCAGGCTTAAATCCTTCAAGTCTTTTCCATAGTAATTTTCGGCTGCGGTTTGCATTCCATAGTTACCGTTAGACATGTAGACTTTGTTGATGTAGTAGGTCAGGATTTCTTGCTTGGTTGCTTTTTGCTCTAATTGAACGGCTAGCCAAGCTTCTTGGGCTTTACGTGATATGGTTTGGTCAGCAGTTGAAGTAGAAAAGTAAGTTAATTTAATCAATTGCTGGGTCAAGGTTGAAGCCCCTTGGAGTCCCCCTTGTCCTTGGAGGTTTCTCAATGCAGCTCCCATGATACGAATAGTATCAACACCTCTATGATCAAAGAAGCGGTGATCTTCGATTGAGACGATAGCTTTAACCAAATCAGTAGGAATTTCATTGGCTTGAGCATTTACGCGACGTTCAGATCCAAGGTCAGCAATCAGTTCGTTCTTATTGTCATAAATCTTGCTGGAAGTTGTCGTAACCAATTTACTTCAGATAAGGCTGGAGCCTTGCTAACAAAGTAGAGGAAGACACCACCACCTAATAGAAATAAAGCGATAAATAAGGTAAGGAATGTAATTCCCATATACTTTAAGAATCGCAGAATAATTTGTTTGTTCATCTTGTTTTACCACCTAGTAAATGTTCTTTGATAATGTCGAGATAGGGAATTTGAGGGAAAGCTCCCTGCTTTACTAAATATCCGTTTTCCCGAATATATCCAAGTGGCATTGATTTTTGACCCTTATCTTGATGATAAAAACGAATCAAATCAAGTGCCGGTAACAAGTAAGTTTCTTGTTGAGAAGAAAAATGAAGTAGAACGAAGCAAATGCCCTGCTGTTCCAGAACTTGTTCCATATGTTGAATCTGATGAAGATGGAAGTTTTTTAGTGGAATAGCATTTTTTTGTCGTGTTTCCTTGGCTTCAAAGTCAATGTAATGTCCTCTATACACGCCAGAGTAATCTGTTGTGGAAGCTTGTCTAAAATAGGCCTCTACAATTTTGGCTCGACTACGTTGAGGATAGTCTACTCGAACGATCTGAACAGGCGTCGGTTTTTTGTGGATAACTGCCATGCCATGTGTCAGATAGTAGTCGTTGGTAGCGTTAATCATCTTTTCAAAAGTCATTCCTCGATTTGCGAAATTTTTTGGTTGAGAAATAGATGTTTGGCTTTTTTTTGATGAAATTTTATGAGGATAGTTGACCATATTTCTCCTTATTGGTACAATAACATCACTCTATTATACCATAAAATATAAAGAAAGGTGTAAAAATGACTAGAGCTTTAATTATGGGCTATTCTAGCTTTGATTTGGGTGTCTTTAACGAAAAAGATATCAGGTTAAAAATTATAAAGAAAGCGATTAGAAGAGATTTAGAAAACTTAGCAGAAGAGGGGCTTAAATGGCTGGTCTTTACTGGGAGCTTGGGATTTGAATCCTGGGTTCTTGATGTCGCAAATGAAATGAAAGATGAGTATGATTTCAGCCTAGCGACTATTTTTGATTTTGAAACGCACGGGGGAAATTGGAATGAAGACAATCAGATGAAACTTAGCCAATTCAAGCAGGTAGATTTCGTTAAATATGCCTATCCCAAGTATGAAAACAAGGGACAACTGCGTGATTATCAACGATTTTTACTGGAAAATACTGATTTAGCTTATTTTTTCTATGACCCAGAAAATGAGACCAAATTAAAATTTATGGACAAGCTGATGACAAATCAGGAAGGCTATCGTATAAAAAGGCTAACCTTTGAAGACTTAAATGAGCTGGTAGAAAATTTTTCTGAAAAGTAAGCCTTTGACCTTGATTTTTGTTTGCCTTTTTTTATATAATAATACTATTAGAAATTGAGAATGGAGAGAGAGATGGCAGGTATTATTTTTTCAGCAAAAGATATTTTTGAACAAGAGTTTGGACGTGAAGTTCGTGGGTATAGTAAGGTTGAAGTTGATGAATTTTTGGACGATGTCATCAAGGACTATGAAACTTATGCTGCCCTAGTCAAGTCTCTCCGTCAAGAAATTGCTGAGTTGAAAGAAGAATTAGCTCGTAAACCGAAATCCTCACCAGTTCAATCAGAGCCTATTGAAGTGGCGACTACAAGTTCTATGACGAATTTTGATATTTTGAAACGCTTGAATCGTCTCGAAAAAGAAGTATTTGGTAAACAAATTTGGATAACTCTGATTTATAAGAGCTTATTTGAAAAATGCAATTTTTGGATAATCGCATGAAGAGAATTTCTTTTCATGAGGAAAGTCCATGCTAGCACAGGCTGTGATGCCTGTAGTGTTTGTGCTAGGCGAAACCATAAGCCTAGGGACGAGAAATCGTTACGGCAGTTGAAATGGCTAAGTCTTTGGATAGGTCAGAGTAGGCTTGAAAGTGCCACAGTGACGAAGTCTTTCTGGAAACGGAGAGAGTGGAACGCGGTAAACCCCTCAAGCTAGCAACCCAAATTTTGGTCGGGGCATGGAGTGCACGGAAACGAACGTAGTACTCTGACTGCTATCAGCTCTATGCTGTTAGTGGTAGACAGATGATTATCGAAGGAAGTGGTCCTAGTCACTTCTGGAACAAAACATGGCTTATAGAAAATTGCATATAGGTTGGGGCTGAGAAAACTTTCTCAACCTCATTTTTTAAAGTGGATATATAGAAAGGTCTTATAAGACTGAAAATGAAAAAAGAATTTAATTTAATCGCGACTGCTGCAGCGGGTCTGGAAGCTGTTGTGGGACGAGAAGTGAGAGAGTTGGGCTATGATTGTCAGGTTGAAAACGGTCGTGTTTGTTTTCAAGGAGATGCAAGAGCAATTATCGAAACCAACCTCTGGCTTCGGGCAGCAGACCGTATCAAGATTATTGTAGGAACATTCCCTGCTAAGACTTTTGAGGAGCTGTTTCAGGGAGTATTTGCCCTAGATTGGGAAAATTATTTACCACTTGGAGCTCGATTCCCGATTTCAAAAGCCAAATGTGTTAAATCTAAACTTCACAATGAGCCAAGTGTGCAGGCTATTTCAAAGAAGGCTGTTGTTAAGAAATTGCAGAAGCACTATGCTCGTCCAGAAGGTGTTCCTCTGATGGAGAATGGACCAGAGTTTAAAATTGAGGTCTCTATTCTCAAAGATGCGGCAACTGTCATGATTGATACGACAGGATCTAGCCTTTTTAAACGTGGCTATCGTACGGAAAAAGGTGGGGCTCCGATCAAGGAAAACATGGCGGCAGCCATTTTGCAACTTTCTAATTGGTATCCAGACAAAGCCTTTGATTGATCCGACCTGTGGTTCAGGAACCTTCTGTATCGAGGCAGTTATGATTGCTAGAAAGATGGCTCCTGGTCTTCGTCGCTCCTTTGCCTTTGAGGAATGGAACTGGATCAGCGATCGCTTGATCCAAGAAGTGCGTACAGAAGCAGCTAAGAAAGTGGATCGTGAACTGGAACTGGATATCATGGGCTGTGACATTGATGCACGTATGGTGGAAATTGCTAAGGCAAATGCTCAGGCAGCAGGGGTTGCAGGAGATATTACCTTCAAGCAGATGCGCGTGCAGGATTTGCGTTCCGATAAAATCAATGGAGTGATCATCTCTAATCCGCCTTATGGAGAACGTTTGTCAGATGATGCAGGAGTTGCCAAGCTTTATGCTGAAATGGGGCAAGTATTTGCACCGCTGAAAACGTGGAGCAAGTTTATCCTAACTAGTGATGAATCCTTTGAGACCAAGTACGGTAGTCAAGCAGACAAGAAGCGTAAGTTATACAACGGAACCTTGAAAGTGGATCTGTATCAATATTTTGGGCAGCGTGTCAAACGCCAAGAAGTAAAGTAGAAAGGTAAACTCATGACTAAGAAAAGACGGAATCGTCATAAAAATGAAGATCAAGAACCGCAATTTGATTTTGATGATGCCAAAGAGCTAACGGTTGGACAAGCTATGCGAAAAAATGAAGAGGTGGAAGCAGGTGTATTGCCTGGAGATTCTATCTTAGACAAGTATGTGAAGCAACATAAAGATGAAATTGAGGCAGATAAATTTGTGACCCGCCAATACAAAAAAGGGGAGTTAGTTGAAACTCAGAGTCTGGATGATTTAATTCAAGAGATGCGTGAGGCTGTAGAAGAGTCAGAAGCTTCTTCGGAGGAAGTTCCATCTTCTGAAGACATCTTGCCACCCTTGCCTCTGGACGATGAGGAGCAAGGCTTGGATCCTCTATTGCTAGAGGATGAAATCCAACAGAAATGACTGAAGAAGTGGAAGAGGAGCAAAACCTTTCTCGTCTGGAACAAGAAGAGTCAGAAAAGAAAAGCAAAAAAGGCTTTGTTTTAACCGCTTTGGCGCTTGTATCAGTAATTATCTGTGTCAGCGCTTATTATGTCTATCGTCAAGTAGCTCGTTCGACCAAGGAAATCCAGACTTCTCAATCAACTACGAACACGCAGTCAGATGTAGAAGAATTCAATAATTTATATGATGCCTTCTATACAGATAGTAATAAAACGGCTTTGAAAAATAGCCAGTTTGATAAGTTGAGTCAACTTAAGACACTGCTTGATAAACTAGAAGGTAGTCGTGAACATACTCTTGCCAAATCTAAGTATGATAGCCTAGCAACGCAAATCAAGGCTATTCAAGATGTAAATGCTCAATTTGAGAAGCCAGCTATTGTTGATGGTGTTTTGGACACTAACGCTAAAGCTAAATCGGATGCTAAATTTACAGATATTAAAACTGGAAATACGGAGCTTGATAAAGTGCTAGATAAGGCTATCAGTCTAGGAAAGAGCCAGCAAACAAGTGCTTCAAGTTCAAGTCAAGCTAGCAGTTCAAACTCAAGTCAAGCCGGCTCAAATACTACTAGTGAGACAAGCTCAAGTAGTTCAAATGCGACTTCAAATGAGACTAGAAGTTCTCGTGGTGAAGTCGATATGGGTGTATCAAGTGCAGGAGTTGCTGTTCAAAGAAGTGCCAGTCGTGTTTCTTACAACCAATCAGCTATTGATGATAGCAATAATTCTGCTTGGGATTTCGCGGATGGTGTTTTGGAACAAATTTTAGCGACTTCACGCTCACGTGGTTATATCACTGGTAACCAATACATCCTTGAACGTGTCAATATCGTTAATGGCAATGGTTATTACAACCTCTACAAGCCAGATGGAACCTATCTCTTTACCCTTAACTGTAAGACAGGTTACTTTGTTGGAAATGGTTCTGGACATGCGGATGACTTGGACTACTAAGCAGTCGTTACAAAATTCTTTCTTTTCAAAAAGTAAAAATGATAAAATAAAAACAAATTAAACAAGAGGAGTGTCAAATGACAAAAAGCTAACTTTGGTGTCGTAGGTATGGCCGTAATGGGTCGTAACCTTGCCCTTAATATTGAATCTCGTGGTTACACAGTTGCTATCTACAACCGTAGTAAAGAAAAAAACTGAAGATGTAATTGCTTGCCATCCTGAAAAGAAATTTGTACCAAGCTATGACGTTGAAAGTTTTGTAAACTCAATCGAAAAAAACCTCGTCGTATCATGCTCATGGTTCAAGCTGGACCTGGTACAGATGCTACAATTCAAGCCCTTCTTCCACACCTTGACAAGGGTGATATCTTGATCGACGGAGGAAACACTTTCTACAAAGATACAATTCGTCGTAATGAAGAATTGGCAAACTCAGGTATTAACTTTATCGGTACTGGAGTTTCTGGTGGTGAAAAAGGTGCCCTTGAAGGTCCTTCTATCATGCCTGGTGGACAAAAAGAAGCCTACGAATTGGTTGCGGATGTTCTTGAAGAAATCTCAGCTAAAGCACCAGAAGATGGCAAACCATGTGTGACTTACATCGGTCCTGATGGAGCTGGTCACTATGTGAAAATGGTTCACAACGGTATCGAGTACGGTGATATGCAATTGATCGCAGAAAGCTATGACTTGATGCAACACTTGCTAGGCCTTTCTGCAGAAGACATGGCTGAAATCTTTACTGAGTGGAACAAGGGTGAATTGGACAGCTACTTGATCGAAATCACAGCTGATATCTTGAGCCGTAAAGACGATGAAGGTCAAGACGGACCAATCGTAGACTACATTCTTGATGCTGCAGGTAACAAGGGAACTGGTAAATGGACTAGCCAATCATCACTTGACCTTGGTGTGCCATTGTCACTCATCACTGAGTCAGTATTTGCACGTTACATTTCTACTTACAAAGAAGAACGTGTGCATGCTAGTAAGGTTCTTCCAAAACCAGCTGCCTTCAAATTTGAAGGAGACAAGGCTGAGTTGATTGAAAAAATCCGTCAAGCCCTTTACTTCTCAAAAATCATTTCATACGCACAAGGTTTTGCTCAATTGCGTGTAGCTTCTAAAGAAAACAACTGGAACTTGCCATTTGCGGATATCGCATCTATCTGGCGCGATGGCTGTATCATCCGTTCTCGTTTCTTGCAAAAGATTACAGATGCTTACAACCGTGATGCAGACCTTGCCAACCTTCTTTTGGATGAATACTTCTTGGATGTTACTGCTAAGTACCAACAAGCAGTACGTGATATCGTAGTCCTTGCTGTTCAAGCTGGTGTACCAGTACCAACCTTCTCAGCAGCTATTACTTACTTGATAGCTACCGTTCAGCTGACCTTCCAGCTAACTTGATCCAAGCACAACGTGACTACTTTGGTGCCCACACTTACCAACGTAAAGACAAAGAAGGAACCTTCCACTACTCTTGGTATGACGAAAAATAAGTAGGTCTGCCATGGGGAAACGGATTTTATTACTTGAGAAAGAACGAAATCTAGCTCATTTTTTAAGTTTGGAACTCCAAAAAGAGCAATACCGAGTTGATCAGGTTGAGGAGGGGCAAAAAGCCCTCTCCATGGCTTTTCAGACAGACTATGACTTGATTTTATTGAATGCTCATCTGGGGGATATGACAGCCCAGGATTTTGCAGACAAGCTGAGTCGGACTAAGCCGGCCTCAGTAATCATGGTCTTGGACCATCGCGAAGACTTGCAAGATCAGATTGAGGCAATCCAACGCTTTGCCGTTTCTTACATCTATAAGCCAGTTATTATTGAGAATCTGGTAGCTCGTATTTCAGCGATTTTCCGAGGTCGGGACTTTATCGACCAACACTGTAGTCAGATGAAGGTTCCAACGTCTTACCGCAATCTGCGTATGGATGTAGAACATCATACTGTTTATCGTGGCGAAGAGATGATTGCTCTGACGCGTCGTGAGTATGATCTTTTGGCTACTCTTATGGGAAGCAAGAAAGTCCTGACGCGTGAGCAGTTGTTGGAAAGTGTCTGGAAGTATGAAAGTGCGACAGAAACAAATATTGTGGATGTCTATATCCGTTATCTACGTAGCAAGCTTGATGTAAAGGTCAAAAAAGCTACATTAAAACCGTGCGTGGTGTCGGTTACACCATGCAAGAATAGAAAGCAGTTGCAGTTTTGTAACTGCTTTTTTCAAATGGAGAAAGGGATGTTTTTTTGGTATTGACAGAAACGAATAAATGTGTTCCAAGTTTTTTAGGAGGATAAAATAATGAAAGAAACCTTTTATAAAAAAATTGGGTATTTCAATTGTTGCTAGTACTTTGTTAGCTAGTCAGCTACCGACAGTATCTGCTTTGACTGTTATTTCAAGTACAGGCGAGGAGTATGAGGTAAGTGAAACATTACAAGAGAGTCCAGGAACTAATAATTTTTCACTTCCCGATGTTTCACCGACTTATGGTCAATATTATACAAATCAGTCAGAAGTTATTATTGGCAAAAATGATTTAGTTAAGGTAAAAAATACTTTACAATATCCTTACTCTACATCAGCTTATGTAGAGTAAGAATTTCGTGGTGTGGAAAATGGTGATATGAAGACTGGATGGTATAAAGATGGTTCAACTTGGTACTATCTAGATCCTACTAATGGAGACATGAAAACAGGTTGGATAAAAGTAGGAGAAAACTGGTATTATCTTAATTCCTCTGGAGCAATGGTTACAGGTAGCCAAACTATCGATGGTAAAGTTTATAATTTCGCCTCATCTGGTGAGTGGATTTAATATTGGAGGGGTATATACATGAAAATTTTGAAAAAAATGATGCAAGTTGGACTAACAACATTTTTCTTTGGTTTGCTAGCTACAAATACTGTATTTGCGGATACCACAGGTGGACAGTTTGTTGATAAGGATAATAGAAAATATTATGTAAAAGATGATCATAAAGCAATCTATTGGCATAAAATAGACGGTAAGACTTACTATTTTGGTGATAGAGGAGAAATGGTAGTTGGATGGCAATACTTAGAAATTCCTGGAACAGGTTATCGTGATAATTTATTAGATAACCAACCAGTTAAGGAAATCGGACTCCAACAAAAATGGTATTATTTTAGCTCAGATGGTGCTTTGCTAGAACAAACAGATAAACAAGTACTAGAGGCAAAAACGTCTGAAAATACAGGAAAAGTATACGGTGAACAATATACTCCTTCTTCTGAAAAGAGAACTTATTATTTTGATAATCATTATGCTGTAAAGACAGGTTGGATTTATGAGGACGGCAATTGGTATTATTTAAATAAGCTAGGAATTTCTGACGATGATTCTTACAATCCACTACCAATTGGTGAAGTTGCTAAGGGTTGGACTCAAGATTTCCATGTTACTTTTGGCATTGATATAAGCAAACCTGCTCCGTGGTATTACCTAGACCCAGAAACTGGTATCATGCAAACAGGTTGGCAATATCTAGGTAACCGTTGGTACTACCTTCGTTCATCAGGAGCTATGGCAACAGGTTGGTATCAAGATGGTTCAACTTGGTATTACTTAGATAATAAAAATGGTGATATGAAAACAGGCTGGCAATATCTAGGTAATAACTGGTACTACCTCCGTTCATCAGGTGCCATGGCAACAGGTTGGTATCAAGATGGTTCAACTTGGTATTATTTAGATAATAAAAATGGTGATATGAAGACAGGTTGGGTATATGTTGGTAACCGTTGGTACTACCTTCGTTCATCAGGAGCTATGACAACTGGTTGGTATCAAGATGGATCAACATGGTATTACTTAGATAATAAAAATGGGGATATGACGACAGGCTGGTTCCAGGTCAATGGCAAATGGTACTATGCTTACAGTTCAGGTGCTTTGGCAGTGAATACCGCTGTAGATGGCTACTACGTCAACTATAATGGCGAATGGATCCGATAATGAAAGAAGCGATTGTGAATGGAAACAATCGCTTTTTTTGTGAAAATATAATAAAATAGATAGGAGAGAATAAATACTTGTAGGAAAAAATAATACTCTTCGAAAATCTCTTCAAACCACGTCAGCGTCGCCTTACCGTATATATGTGACTGACTTCGTCAGTCTTATCTACAACCTCAAAACAGTGTTTTGAGCAACCTGCGGCTAGCTTCCTAGTTTGCTTTTTGATTTTCATTGAGTATGGGACGGCTTTTTCGTCTAGTAAAAGGAAAAGATGACAAAAAAAGTTGGTGTCGGTCAGGCACATAGTAAGATTATCTTTAATAGGGGAGCATGCGGTCGTTTACGGTTATCCTGCCATTTCCCTGCCTCTTTTGGAGGTGGAGGTAATTTGTAAGGTAGTTCCTGCAGAGAGGTCTTGGCGCCTCTATGAGGAAGATACCTTGTCCATGGCGGTGTATGCTTCACTGGAGTATTTGGAGATCAAAGAAGCCTGCATTCGCTGTGAGATTGACTCGGCTATCCCTGAGAAGCGGGGAATGGGTTCGTCAGCGGCTATCAGCATAGCGGCTATTCGTGCGGTTTTGACTACTATGAGGCTGATCTGCCTCATGATGTACTAGAAATCTTGGTCAATCGGGCGGAGATGATTGCCCATATGAATCCTAGTGGTTTAGATGCTAAGACATGTCTCAGTGACAAGCCTATTCGCTTTATCAAGAACGTAGGATTTACAGAGCTTGAGATGGAGTTATCCGCCTATTTGGTGATTGCTGATACGGGCGTTTATGGTCATACTCGTGAAGCCATTCAAGTGGTTCAAAGTAAGGGCAAGGATGCCCTACCGTTTTTGCATGCTTTGGGAGAATTGACCCAGCAGGCAGAAGAAGCGATTTCACGAAAAGATGCTGAAGGACTGGGGCAAATCCTCAGTCAAGCGCATTTACATTTAAAAGAAATTGGTGTCAGTAGCCCTGAAGCAGACTCTTTAGTTGAAACGGCTCTTAGCCATGGTGCTTTAGGTGCCAAGATGAGCGGTGGTGGGCTTGGAGGCTGTATCATAGCCTTGGCAGACAATTTAACACACGCACAAGAACTAGCAGAAAGATTAGAAGAGAAAGGAGCTGTTCAGACATGGATAGAGAGCCTGTAACAGTACGTTCCTACGCAAATATTGCTATTATCAAATATTGGGGAAAGAAACAAGAAAAAGAGATGGTACCTGCAACTAGCAGCATCTCTCTGACTTTGGAAAATATGTACACGGAGACGACCTTGTCACCTTTGCCAGACCATGCGACAGCTGATGCCTTTATATCAATGGTCAGCTACAAAATGAGGCGGAGCATGCTAAGATGAGTAAGATTATTGACCGCTACCGTCCAGAAGGTGAGGGTTTTGTCCGTATTGATACTCAAAACAATATGCCGACTGCAGCGGGCCTGTCCTCAAGTTCTAGTGGTTTGTCCGCCTTGGTCAAGGCTTGCAATGCCTATTTCAAGCTTGGATTGGATAGAAGTCAGTTAGCACAGGAGGCTAAGTTTGCCTCAGGTTCTTCTTCTCGGAGTTTTTATGGACCACTAGGTGCTTGGGATAAGGATAGTGGGGAAATTTACCCTGTAGAGACAGATTTGAAACTAGCTATGATGATGTTGGTGCTAGAGGACAAGAAAAAACCAATTTCTAGTCGTGACGGAATGAAACTCTGTGTGGAAACTTCGACGACTTTTGACGACTGGGTGCGGCAGTCTGAGAAGGATTATCAGGATATGCTGGTTTATCTCAAAGAGAATGACTTTGCCAAGGTTGGGGAGTTAACGGAGAAAAATGCCCTGTCTATGCACGCCACGACCAAAACAGCATCACCAGCCTTTTCTTATCTGACGGATGCCTCTTATGAAGCCATGGACTTTGTCCGTCAGCTTCGCGAGCAAGGAGAATCCTGCTACTTTACCATGGATGCTGGTCCCAATGTTAAGGTCCTCTGTCAGGAGAAAGACTTGGAGCATTTATCAGAAATCTTCGGTCAGCGTTACCGCTTGATTGTGTCAAAAACAAAGGATTTGAGCCAAGATGATTGCTGTTAAAACTTGCGGAAAACTCTATTGGGCAGGTGAGTATGCTATTTTAGAGTCAGGGCAGTTAGCCTTGATAAAGGCCATTCCCATCTATATGAAGGGCGAGATTGCTTTTTCTGATAGTTACCTTATTTATTCGGATATGTTTGATTTCGAAGTGGATTTAACGCCAAATCCTGACTATAGTTTGATTCAAGAAACGATTGCTTTAGTGGAAGATTTTCTCGTTTATCGTGGTCAGACCTTGCGACCTTTTTCTTTGAAAATCCGAGGAAAAATGGAACGAGGAGGGAAAAAGTTTGGTCTAGGATCTAGCGGTAGCGTCGTTGTTTTGGTCATCAAGGCCTTGCTGGCTCTCTATGATCTTTCGGTTGATCAGGAACTCTTATTCAAGTTAGCCAGTGCTGTCTTGCTCAAGCGAGGAGACAATGGCTCTATGGGAGACCTTGCCTGTATCGTAGCAGAGGATTTGGTTCTCTACCAGTCATTTGATCGCCAGAAGGTAGCTGCTTGGCTAAAAGAAGAAAATTTGTCGACAGTTTTAGAGCGTGATTGGGGCTTTTCAATTTCGCAAGTGAAACCAACTTTAGAATGTGATTTCCTAGTGGGATGGACCAAGGAAGTGGCTGTATCGAGTCACATGGTCCAGCAAATCAAGCAAAATATAAATCAGAATTTTTTAAGTTCCTCAAAAGAAACGGTAGCTGCTTTGGTAGCTGCTTTGGATCAAGGAGAAGCCGAAAAAATTATCGAGCAAGTAGAAGTAGCCAGCAAGCTTTTAGAAGGCTTGAGCGCAGATATTTACACGCCTTCGCTCAGACAACTGAAAGAAGCCAGTCAAGATTTGCAGGCTGTTGCCAAGAGTAGCGGCGCTGGTGGTGGTGATTGTGGTATTGCCTTGAGTTTTGATGAGCAATCAACTGAAACCCTAAAAAACCGTTGGGCCGATCTGGGGATTGAGCTCTTATACCAAGAAAGGATAGGACATGACGACAAATCGTAAGGATGAGCACATCCGCTATGCCCTTGAGCAGAAAAGTTCCTACAACAGCTTTGATGAGGTGGAGTTGATTCATTCTTCCTTGCCTCTTTACGACCTGGATGAAATCGATCTGTCGACAGAGTTTGCTGGTCGAAAGTGGGACTTTCCTTTTTATATCAATGCTATGACGGGTGGAAGCGAAAAAGGTAAAGAAATCAATCAAAAGCTGTCTCAGGTGGCAGAAGCCTGTGGGATTTTGTTTGTAACGGGTTCATATAGTGCAGCCCTCAAAGATCCATCAGATGCCTCTTTTTCTGTCAAGTGTGATCATCCAAATCTCCTTCTTGGAACCAATATTGGATTGGACAAGCCGGTTAAACTTGGTTTGCAGACTGTGACGGAGATGAATCCTTTACTTTTACAAGTGCATGTTAATGTCATGCAGGAATTACTCATGCCTGAGGGAGAAAGGAAGTTTCGAAGCTGGAGATTGCATCTGGCAGACTATAGCAAGCAAATCCCCGTTCCCATTGTTCTCAAGGAAGTGGGCTTTGGAATGGATGTGAAAACCATCGAAAGAGCCTATGAGCTGGGCGTTCAAACATTTGACTTGTCAGGTCGTGGTGGCACCAGCTTTGCCTATATCGAAAACCGTCGCAGTGGTCAGCGTGATTATCTCAATCAATGGGGTCAGTCTACCATGCAAGCCCTTCTCAATGCCCAAGACTGGAAAGACAAGGTTGAACTCTTGGTCAGTGGAGGCGTTCGCAATCCGCTGGATATGATTAAGTGCCTGGTCTTTGGTGCTAAGGCTGTAGGCCTGTCTCGAACAGTTCTAGAATTGGTTGAAAGCTATTCGGTAGAGGAAGTGATTGGCATTGTCCAAGGCTGGAAAGACGATTTGCGTTTGATTATGTGTGCCCTTAATTGTGCCACCATAGCAGATCTGCAAAAAGTAGACTATCTTCTATACGGAAAATTAAAAGAAGCAAATGATCAGATGAAAAAGGCGTAACCGGCGCCTTTTTTCCATCCTCAGACTGAGGTGACTTTTTTGAATTGTGATAAAATAGAAGAGAGAGGATGAAGCTATGAGAAAATTTAAAATCTTTTTATTTATCGAAGTCTGTCTGTTGACAGGAGCTCTGATTTTGATGGTATCAGAGCATTTTTCGCGTTTTCTGCTGATTCTATTTCTCTTTTTGCTTTTGATTCGCTATTACACCGGTAAGGAGGGCAATAACCTTCTTTTAGTAGTGGCAAGCATTCTCTTCTTTTTCATCGTTATGCTCAATCCTTTTGTGATTCTAGCTATTTTTGTTGCGGTTATCTATAGCCTCTTTCTTCTTTATCCGATGATGAACCAGGAAAAAGAGCAGACCAATTTGGTGTTTGAAGAGGTGGTGACGGTTAAGAAAGAGAGAAATCGTTGGTTTGGAAATCTTCATCATTTTTCAAGATACCAGACTTGCCAGTTTGATGATATCAATCTTTTTCGCCTCATGGGCAGGGACACTATTCATCTGGAGAGGGTCATCCTAACCAATCATGACAATGTCATTATCCTCAGAAAGATGGTAGGAACGACCAAAATCATCGTACCTGTCGATGTGGAAGTCAGTCTCAGCGTTAACTGTCTCTATGGTGATTTGACTTTTTTCAATCAGCCCAAGCGAGCCCTCCGAAATGAACACTATCATCAGGAAACAAGAGACTATCTCAAGAGTAATAAGAGTGTCAAGATTTTCTTGACCACTATGATTGGAGATGTTGAGGTGGTCAGAGGATGAAAAAACAAGCCTATGTAATGATTGCTCTCACCTCCTTTCTGTTTGTCTTATTTTTCTCCCACAGCTTGCTGGAAATCCTTGACTTTGACTGGTCTATTTTCCTGCATGATGTCGAAAAAACAGAAAAATTTGTCTTTTTGTTGTTGGTATTCAGCATGTCCATGACCTGTCTCTTAGCCCTGTTTTGGAGAGGTGTCGAAGAGCTTTCTCTAAGAAAAATGCAGGCTAATCTCAAGCGTTTATTGGCAGGGCAAGAAGTGGTTCAGGTTGCAGATCCAGATTTGGATGCCAGTTTCAAGTCCTTGTCAGGTAAACTTAACCTTTTGACAGAAGCGCTTCAAAAAGCGGAAAATCACAGCCTTGCTCAGGAAGAGGAAATCATCGAGAAGGAACGAAAGCGGATTGCTCGGGATTTGCACGATACAGTCAGTCAGGAGTTGTTTGCGGCTCACATGATTTTGTCAGGTATCAGTCAGCAGGCTTTAAAATTGGATAGAGAAAAGATGCAGACCCAGTTGCAGAGTGTCACAGCAATTTTAGAAACGGCTCAGAAGGATTTACGGGTCTTGCTCTTGCATTTGCGACCAGTTGAACTGGAGCAGAAGAGTCTGGTTGAGGGAATTCAAATCCTCCTAAAAGAGCTTGAGGACAAGAGTGATCTCAAGGTTGCTTTCAAGCAAAATGTGACGAAATTGCCTAAGAAAATCGAGGAGCATATCTTCCGTATTCTGCAAGAATTGATTAGCAATACCCTCCGCCATGCCCAGGCATCTTGTTTGGATGTTTACCTCTATCAGTCAGATTTGAATTGCAGCTGAAGGTGGTGGACAATGGGATTGGTTTCCAGTTAGGGAGTTTAGACGACCTGAGTTATGGACTCCGCAATATCAAGGAGCGGGTTGAAGATATGGCTGGAACAGTTCAACTCTTGACAGCTCCCAAGCAAGGGCTGGCAGTTGATATCCGTATTCCCCTGCTAGATAAGGAATGATAAAGGAGTAAAGATGAAAATTTTACTAGTAGATGACCATGAAATGGTCCGATTGGGCTTGAAAAGCTACTTTGACCTCCAAGACGATGTAGAAGTTGTGGGTGAGGCGACAAACGGGTCTCAAGGCATTGATTTAGCCTTGGAATTGCGTCCAGATGTCATTGTCATGGATATTGTTATGCCTGAGATGAATGGGATTGATGCAACCTTGGCCATCCTCAAAGAATGGCCTGAAGCCAAGATTTTGATTGTGAGCTCTTATTTGGATAATGAAAAAATCATGCCCGTCTTAGATGCAGGTGCTCGAGGCTATATGCTTAAGACTTCTAGCGCAGACGAACTACTCCATGCTGTCCGTAAGGTGGCTACTGGCGAGTTGGCCATTGAGCAAGAGGTCAGCAAGAAGGTCGAATACCACCGCAATCATATGGAACTTCATGAGGAGCTGACTGCGCGTGAGCGAGATGTTCTCCAACTCATCGCTAAGGGCTATGAAAATCAGCGTATCGCAGACGAACTTTTTATCTCTCTCAAGACGGTCAAGACCCACGTGTCCAATATCCTAGCCAAGCTTGAGGTCAGCGATCGTACCCAGGCTGCAGTCTATGCCTTTCAACACCACTTGGTGGGGCATGAGGACTTTTAGATGAGTCTAACATATTTACTTGTCGAACTAGAAGCAGCAAAAGATTCTCAAAAAGCAGGCTCCATGGAAGCCTATATGCGCCATCAATTTTCCTTTCTAGGCATTGCGGCTCCTGAAAGAAATGCACTCTATAAAAAATACTTTCCAAAAGCGAAAAAAACAAAGATTATCGATTGGGATTTTGTAGACACTTGCTGGGAAAAAGAATCTAGAGAATACCAGTGTGTGGCTGCCAATTATTTGAAAGCCATGCAGTCTTATCTAACGGAGAACGATTTGCCTAAGCTTGAGCGGTTAGTCGTCACAAAATCCTGGTGGGATACGGTAGATATCCTAGATCGAGTAGTAGGGAGTTTGGTGTATGACCACCCTGAACTAGAAGAAATAATCTTAAAATGGAGCCTATCAGATAATATCTGGCTGAGACGTGTCGCTATTGACCACCAGTTGTTAAGAAAAGAGAAGACCAATGTTCAATTAATGGAAAAGATTCTGCTTCATAATTTGAACCAAACAGAATTCTTTATCAATAAAGCCATTGGCTGGGCTCTAAGAGATTACTCCAAAACCAATCCAACCTGGGTAGCAGGCTTCATTGAGAAAAACAAGGAAAGAATGGCTGACCTTAGTATCAAAGAAGCAAGCAAGTACCTCTAGCGTGATTGAAAAGCGCGTTCATTACTTGAAACAGTCGCCCATTTATGTTATAATAGGCTGTATTTAAAAAATTTTAAGGAGAAATGACAGAATGTCTGTATCATTTGAAAACAAAGAAACAAACCGTGGTGTCTTGACTTTCACTATCTCTCAAGACCAAATCAAACCAGAATTGGACCGTGTCTTCAACTCAGTGAAGAAATCTCTTAATGTTCCAGGTTTCCGTAAAGGTCACCTTCCACGCCCTATCTTCGACAAAAAATTTGGTGAAGAGTCACTTTACCAAGACGTTATGAACGCTCTTTTGCCAAACGCTTATGAAGCAGCTGTAAAAGAAGCTGGTCTTGAAGTGGTTGCTCAACCAAAAATTGACGTAACTTCAATGGAAAAAGGACAAGACTGGGTTATCACTGCTGAAGTTGTTACAAAACCTGAAGTAAAATTGGGTGACTACAAAAACCTTGAAGTATCAGTAGATGTAGAAAAAGAAGTAACTGACGCTGACGTTGAAGAGCGTATCGAACGCGAACGCAACAACTTGGCTGAATTGGTTATCAAGGAAGATGCTGCTGAAAACGGCGACACTGTTGTCATCGACTTTGTTGGTTCTATCGACGGTGTTGAATTTGATGGTGGAAAAGGTGAAAACTTCTCGCTTGGACTTGGTTCAGGTCAATTCATCCCTGGTTTTGAAGACCAATTGGTAGGTCACTCAGCTGGCGAAACTGTTGATGTTATCGTGACGTTCCCAGAAGACTACCAAGCAGAAGACCTTGCAGGTAAAGAAGCTAAATTCGTAACAACTATCCACGAAGTAAAAGCAAAAGAAGTTCCAGCTCTTGACGATGAGCTTGCAAAAGACATCGACGAAGAAGTTGAAACACTTGCTGAATTGAAAGAAAAATATCGTAACGAATTGACTGCTGCTAAAGAAGAAGCTTACAAAGATGCCGTTGAAGGTGCAGCAATTGATAAAGCTGTAGAAAACGCTGAAATCGTAGAACTTCCAGAAGAAATGATCCACGAAGAAGTTCACCGTTCAGTAAATGAATTCCTTGGGAAACTTGCAACGCCAAGGTATCAACCCTGACATGTACTTCCAAATCACTGGAACTACTCAAGAAGACCTTCACAAACAATACGAGGGAGAAGCTGAGTCACGTACTAAGACTAACCTTGTTATCGAAGCAGTTGCGAAAGCTGAAGGATTTGACGCTACTGACGAAGAAATCCAAAAAGAAATTGAGCAATTGGCTGCAGATTACAACATGGAAGTTGCACAAGTACAAAGCTTGCTTTCAGCTGATATGTTGAAACACGACATCACAATCAAAAAAGCTGTTGAATTGATTACAAGCACAGCAACAGTTAAATAATCTTAATAGACAAAAATCCCACCTGATTAGGTGGGTTTTCTGATGCACTATTTTCCAAAAATCTCTTTGAGGTCTGCGTCTGTAATCCCAATCATGGCTGGGATGCTGTCCCAGTTTTCTTCGGTTAAGATGTAGGATTGTTCAGAGGTATTTGATGTGGCTGTTTCAGAGACCGCTTGTTGCTTTTCTTCAACATTCTCCAATAGATCACTGAAGCGTTCAATTAGATAGGTTTTTCGGGCAGTTCCGATGTGCTGGGTGGCATAGTTGAAGGCTTGTAATTCGCCTAGTAAGATGAGTTTGCTTTTGGCGCGTGTAATAGCTGTATAGATGAGATTGCGCTCCAGCATACGCCTACTAGCACTAGTGATAGGTAGGATGACAACAGGAAACTCACTTCCCTGAGACTTATGGATACTCATGGCATAGGCCAAGCGAATTTTGTACCATTCGTTACGTGGGTAAGAGACCTCGTTGCCATCAAAATCAATGACAATCTCGTCTTGTTTCGACTCGGTGTATTTACCAGGAATCAGGTCTGTGATGGCTCCCAAATCTCCATTAAAGACATTGATTTCAGCATCGTTAACCAAATGAATGACCTTGTCTCCCTTACGATAGTGGCACTGGGGAGCTTCAAAACTGAGTTGATCTTTTTGTGGTGGGTTCAGGAGGTCTTGCATGAGTTGGTTGATGGCATCAATCCCTGCTGTCCCTCGGTACATGGGGGCCAGAACCTGAATATCACGGGCAGGAATACCACTTCTGAGGGCAGCCCCTAAGATCTTTTCAATGGTAGCAGGAATATGGCCACTAGCAATTTCAAAGTAGGAACGGTCAGCTTTTTTCTGGGTGAAATCAGCTGGCAGGATGCCCTGTCGAATCTGACTAGCTAGGGTGACGATGGTTGATTCTTCGCTTTGCCGATAAATTTTTTCCAAGCGAGTCTGGGGAATCAAGGGAATATGAAGCAGGTCAGCTAGAACTTGTCCAGGACTGACAGACGGTAGCTGGTCACTGTCTCCCACGATGAGGATCTTACTGTTAGAAGAGATGTTGGAAAAGAGTTGGTTGGCCAGCCAAGTATCCACCATAGAAAATTCATCCACGATGATAAAGTCAGCATCCAGATAATCTTCCAGATGACTAGTATCATCGTCGCCTGTCATTCCCAAATGGCGGTGTATGGTAGCGCTAGGCAAACCTGTCAATTCATTCATGCGCCGAGCAGCTCGACCAGTTGGAGCAGCAAGAAGAATAGGCAGATTGCTTTTTTTCCTGAGGTCAAGTCCTTCTAAGAGGGCATAAACAGCGATGATACCATTGATAACAGTTGTCTTACCAGTACCAGGGCCACCTGTCAGGATAAAGACCTTGTTCTGGATAGCGTCGCAGATAGCCTGTTTTGAATATTATCATACTCAATCCCCAGCTCTTCTTCGACAGTAGCGATATGTTTTTGAATGCTTTCTAAATCCTGGCTCTTCTGTTTTCCTTTTTCAAGGATACGAACCAAGTGACTGCGGATGCCTTCCTCAGCGAAAAAGAGGCTATTGTCAAAAATCTTGGTATCAATCTGCTGAACCTTGTCTTCTTCAATCAGGTAGGAGAGTTCTTGGGCCACTTGGCTGGGGTCCAGTTCCACGGGGCGAGAAGATTCAAGGAGAGTAAGGGTTTGTTCTAGCAAATCCCGTGCTTCAACATAGGTGTCCCCTGTTTCCATACAGGCCTGAAAAAGACTATGTACTAGACCGGCACGAAAGCGCTCAGGAGCCTGACTTTCGATGCCAAGTTCCTCTGCTAATTGGTCAGCAATGGTAAAGCCCAAACCCTTGATATCCTCAACCAACTGGTAGGGATAATTTTCAACCACATCAAGGGTTTCTTCCTTGTAAAAATCTTGAATCTGGAAGGCTAGTTTATTGGGAATGCCGTAGTTAGCTAGTTTAGCCAAAACCATCTCCGTTCCGTAGTTGAGGCGGAGAGTGGAGACGAAAGCTTCACGATTTGGCAGAGAGTCCTGCGATGCCTTCTAACTTTTCTGGGTGTTGCAGAATTTCGTCGATGGTATTGTCGCCATAGGTATCCACAATTTTCTGAGCAGTCTTGAGACCAATCCCCTTGAAATGGCTACTAGAAAAGTACTTGACCAAGCCCTTGCTAGTTGGTTTTGCACGTTCATAACGGCTGATTTGCAGTTGTTCCCCATACTTGGAGTGCTGGACAATTTGTCCCCAAAAAGTATAGTCTTCTCCCTCAATCACATCAGCCATGGTACCCGTGACAATAATTTCAAAATCATCAAAATCCTCTGCGTCTGTATCGTCGATTTCTAGGAGGAGGATACGATAAAAATTGCTGGGATTTTCAAAAATAATCCGTTCAATGGTTCCTGAAAAATAAACTTCCATAAGATTCCTTTGCATAAATAGGTGAGAGTTAATACTCTTCGAAAATCTCTTCAAACCACGTCAGCTTCGCCTTGTCGTATATATGTTACTGACTTCGTCAGTTCTATCTACAACCTCAAAGCAGTGCTTTGAGCAACCTGCGGCTAGCTTCCTAGTTTGCTCTTTGATTTTCATTGAGTATTAGTTAGACTGGAACTAAAGAATCATCTTCTCACGATAGAAGAAGAGGCTGAGATTGTTGATTCTCGGCCTCTTAGGTCTCTTAAAATGTTCCGATACGGGTGATTGGCCAGAAACGGAATTTAGCTTCCCCTGTGATATCTTTTGCTTTAAAAGTACCTACGTGACGGCTGTCGCTAGAAACCAAGCGGTCGTCTCCGAGGAGAAGGTATTCTCCTTCTGGGACAGTAAAGCTAAAGTTGGTGTTGTAATTGACATCAACTGTGAAGGCTTGGGCTTTTTCAGCAATACTTCTAAAGAAAGTTCCTTTATTTCCTTCAAAGCCCTTGCCTGAGTAAGTGCTTTGGAGTTTGTCATCCTTGAAACGTTTGATATAGTCAGCTAGGTAAGGCTCGTCCGTCTCTTTGTCATTGATGAAAAGTTTATCGTTTTCGTAACGGATGGTGTCGCCAGGCATTCCGATCACGCGCTTGACAATGTCCTTATTGCCATCTTCCTCATGGGCCACCACGATATCAAAACGGTCAATAGGGAGGTGTTTGACAACAAAGAGGATTTCGCCATCCGCTAGGGTAGGATCCATGGAATGTCCTTCTACGCGGACATTGCTCCAAAAAAAGATACGGCTCAAAGCTAGTAATGACAGAATCAGGAGGAACAATCCCCACTCTTTTAAGAAATGTTTAAATGAATTCATAACTTACCTTCCTAAGCGTTTTTTCGCTTTTTCAGTATTTTTAAAGTGCAGTTTGGCGCAGAAATTGAGTCCCTGCATACCATAGGCTTGCAAAATCTGGCTAGCTACCTTATCAGAAGCCGTTCCAGCCCCACTTGGAAGTTGATAACCCAGTTCTCGTCCTAGATTTTCTAGATTTTCCAGAAAGAGATCACGCGCAATGATAGAAGAAACTGCGACAGCCAAGTATTTGCCCTCAGCCTTTTCTTCTAAGCTAATAGGATTGCTGAAACGATTAGCCTCTTGTGCCAAGTACTTGTCATAATTTAGCACTGGTAAAGGCATCAATCACAATTTTCTCAGGCTGAATGCCTTTTTGAAGGAGGAGATAGATAGCCTGATTATGGAGGGCAACCTTAACCGAAACAGCGTTGTAGCGGTCTCCGATGACCTCGTTGTACTTGCTTGGTGAGAGAAGCAGTTCCTGATGCTGGATTTTGTCCTTGAGGATAGGGGCAATCTGACGAATCTTTTGGTCGGTCAGAGTCTTAGAATCTCCCACACCTAGTTTTCGCAAGAAGTCATGCTGGTCAGGTGTGACAAAGGAAGCCACAACTGCAAGCCCACCAAAGTAGGAACCATTTCCCACCTCATCTGTCCCAATCAAAGGAAGATTTTGTCCGCTAGTTTCCTCTACAACTTGATAGCCAAAGAAACTGGCGTATTTCTCGGCTCCTTCCCCCTGAAGCAAGACCTTTCCAGAAGTATAGATAGAAACGGTAGCTTGAGGTAGTCGTAAAAAGTAGCGAATATAGGGATTTTTACTGGGAGCCAGACTGGTTTGATAGTGTTCAAGAAAAGCCTGAATCTCCTTTTCGCTTGGTGTGAGTGTTATACTTGCCATAGTTTCTATTGTACCATAAAAGCAGGCAAATTTGTAAAAACTGACAAAGTTAGCGAATTTTGGTATAATATCGTGAGGTGAATTTTATGGCAAATCTAAATCGATTCAAATTTACATTCGGGAAAAAATCATTAACCTTGACAAGCGAGCATGATAATCTCTTTATGGAGGAAATTGCCAAGGTTGCGACAGAAAAATACCAAGCAATTAAAGAACAAATGCCTAGTGCAGACGATGAAACAATCGCTCTTTTGTTGGCAGTTAACTGTTTGTCAACTCAACTCAGTCGTGAGATTGAATTTGATGATAAGGAGCAAGAGCTAGAAGAACTCCGTCACAAACTTGTGACTTGCAAGCAAGAACAGAGCAAGATTGAGGATTCCTTATGATTTCACTCCTTCTTCTATTGGTCTTGGCTTGGGGATTTTATATCGGCTATCGGAGAGGCCTGCTCTTACAGGTTTATTACCTGATTTCAGCCATGGCATCTGCTTTTGTGGCTGGCCAGTTTTATAAGGGACTTGGGGAACAGTTCCATTTATTGCTCCCTTATGCAAATCCGCAGGAAGGTCAGGGGACTTTCTTTTTCCCATCGGATCAACTCTTTCAGTTGGATAAGGTCTTTTACGCAGGAATCAGCTACTTGCTTGTATTTGGGATAGTCTATAGCATCGGTCGTTTGCTTGGTCTCCTCTTACACTTGATTCCTAGTAAAAAATTGGGTGGCAAGTTCTTCCAAGTTTCAGCAGGTATCTTGTCCATGTTGGTGACCTTATTTGTCTTGCAGATGGCTTTGACAATCTTGGCGACCATTCCCATGGCAGCTATACAAAATCCTCTTGAAAAGAGCATCGTCGCAAAACATATCATCCAGAGCATACCAGTAACAACCAGTTGGCTCAAACAAATCTGGGTGACAAATTTAATCGGATAAAAAGGGCAGGAGTTTTCCTAGCCCTTTGTTTACAGATTTGACTCGAACCTATCAGAATGTAAAAAGTTACTACACCTAGACATTCAAAGACAAGGAAATAAAGATGAATAAGAAAATATTAGAAACATTAGAGTTCAATAAGGTCAAGGCCTTGTTTGAACCCCATTTGTTGACCGAGCAGGGCTTGGAGCAATTGAGACAGCTAGCTCCGACTGCTAAAGCGAATAAAATCAAACAGGCTTTTGCTGAGATGAAGGAAATGCAAGCTCTTTTCGTCGAGCAACCGCATTTCACTATTCTCTCAACCAAGGAAATCGCAGGAGTCTGCAAGCGTTTGGAGATGGGTGCAGACCTCAATATCGAGGAGTTCCTGCTCTTAAAGCGCGTGCTTCTGTCTAGCCGAGAGCTTCAAAGTTTTTATGCCAATCTGGAAAATGTCAGCTTGGAAGACTTAGCCCTCTGGTTTGAGAAATTACATGATTTTCCGCAATTACAAGGAAATCTCCAAGCCTTTAATGATGCAGGTTTCATTGAAAATTTTGCCAGTGAAGAATTGGCGCGCATCCGTCGAAAAATCCATGATAGCGAGAGTCAGGTACGCGATGTTTTACAAGACCTGCTCAAACAAAAAGCGCAGATGTTGACGGAAGGAATCGTTGCCAGCAGAAATGGCCGTCAGGTTTTACCTGTCAAAAACACCTACCGCAATAAGATTGCAGGTGTCGTTCATGATATTTCTGCTAGTGGAAATACCGTCTATATCGAACCCCGTGAGGTGGTCAAACTGAGCGAAGAAATTGCCAGTTTGCGAGTAGATGAGCGCTATGAAATGCTTCGCATTCTCCAAGAAATCTCGGAGCGTGTCCGCCCTCATGCGGCTGAGATTGCTAATGACGCTTGGATTATCGGCCATCTAGACTTGATTCGTGCCAAGGTCCGCTTTATCCAAGAAAGGCAAGCAGTTGTGCCTCAGCTGTCAGAAAATCAAGAGATTCAACTACTCCATGTCTGCCATCCTTTGGTCAAAAATGCCGTCGCAAATGATGTCCATTTTGGCAAAGATTTAACAGCTATTGTCATTACAGGTCCCAATACAGGTGGGAAGACCATCATGCTCAAAACCCTGGGCTTGACGCAGGTGATGGCCCAGTCTGGTTTGCCGATTTAGCAGATAAGGGAAGTCGTATTGGTATTTTTGAAGAAATCTTTGCCGATATTGGCGATGAGCAGTCTATTGAGCAGAGTTTGTCTACCTTCTCTAGCCATATGACCAATATTGTGGATATTCTTGGTAAGGTCAACCAACATTCACTCTTACTCTTGGATGAGTTGGGGGCTGGTACAGATCCCCAAGAGGGAGCCGCCCTTGCCATGGCTATTCTGGAGGACCTTCGCCTGCGTCAAGTCAAGACTATGGCTACAACTCACTATCCAGAACTCAAGGCCTACGGTATTGAGACAGCCTTTGTGCAAAATGCCAGTATGGAGTTTGATACTGCAACTCTACGCCCGACCTATCGCTTTATGCAGGGAGTTCCTGGCCGAAGTAATGCCTTTGAGATTGCCAAACGTTTAGGCCTATCTGAAGTCATCGTAGGGGATGCCAGTCAGCAGGTCAATCAGGACAATGATGTCAATCGGATCATTGAGCAGCTGGAAGAGCAGACGCTGGAAAGCCGTAAACGCTTGGACAATATCCGTGAGGTGGAGCAAGAAAATCTCAAGATGAACCGTGCTCTCAAAAAACTTTACAACGAGCTCAATCGTGAAAAGGAAACCGAGCTTAACAAGGCGCGTGAACAAGCTACTGAGATTGTAGACATGGCCCTCAGTGAAAGTGACCAGATTCTCAAAAATCTCCACAGTAAATCCCAACTCAAACCCCATGAAATCATTGAAGCCAAGGCCAAGTTGAAAAAATTGGCTCCTGAAAAAGTGGACTTGTCCAAAAACAAGGTCCTTCAAAAGGCCAAGAAAAAACGAGCTCCAAAGGTGGGAGATGATATTGTGGTGCTCAGTTATGGACAGCGTGGTACCTTGACTAGTCAACTCAAGGATGGCCGCTGGGAAGCCCAAGTCGGCTTGATTAAGATGACCTTGGAAGAGAAAGAGTTTGACCTTGTTCAAGCTCAGCAAGAAAAGCAAGTTAAGAAGAAACAAGTCAATGTTGTGAAACGAACTTCTGGGCGAGGACCTCAAGCCAGACTGGATCTTCGAGGCAAACGTTACGAAGAAGCCATGAATGAGCTAGATGCCTTTATCGACCAAGCCCTGCTTAACAATATGGCTCAAGTTGATATTATCCATGGTATCGGAACAGGAGTCATCCGTGAAGGTGTCACCAAATACCTACAAAGAAACAAGCATGTCAAGAGTTTTGGCTATGCCCCACAAAATGCTGGAGGCAGTGGTGCAACTATTGTGACTTTTAAAGGATAGAAGTATCATTTTTATAAATTTTAGTGTATAAAAGAATCGAGAAATATAGGATGGATTTGAAAAATATAGTACAGTTAGTTGGAGATTATCATCATGTTGAAGTGTCTCCAGATGCTCATCTTGATTTGGGAGCAGATATTACAATTCGTTCGTTTACAAGTATTGAAGTTTCAAGTGGTGCGAATTTGAAAGTAGGGAATAGGGTCTTTTTTAATGACCATTGTTCAATCCGCTGTACTGAGGAAATCACCATTGGTCATGATACAATGTTTGGGGATGGAGTACGAATTTTTGATTCGAATCATCAATTCAATAACTATCATGTGTTTAAAACTGCAATGAGCGGCGCTCCTATTCATATTGGGCGGGATTGTTGGATTGGTGCCAATACCGTTATTCTTAGAGGAGTTACTATTGGTGATAATGTCATCATAGGTGCTAATTGTCTCATCCACCAGGATATTCCTAGTAATTCAATCGTCACTCATAGTGAAACATTAACGATTAAGCCCAAGAATATTGCCAAATTCCATGCCTTTGTTTATACTTACTCGGATCAGTTGGAAGGCTTGGAGTATTTGCTGGCTAGTTTACCTGAAGTTGATTTCATGTTGCGGCGCCAACGAATGTTTCAGATTTTTTAAGAAGTTTTTCCAGATTTAGTAATTTTCAACTATATGAATATTGCCAATCGAGAGAGATTTCAGATCGCATTTTAGAGTTAGCTAATGTCTATCTAGATATAAACCACTGGAATGAGGTTGATGATATTATTGGGCGTGCTTTGGCAATAGGAAAACCGATATTTGCATTTGACACAGTAGCTCATCGAACTGATGAAGGAATTCAAGTGTTTAGTATAGAGGACAAAGAGAATATGGTGATGGCCATTCGTCACCAATTAGAAAAAGTTGATAGTGGGGAGAAGGAATGAAATTGTATCAAAAAGTGATTGCTCTTGGAGCTGATATTCGTTATATGGATAAGGTAGAAACTGTGATAAAGTCAGTATCGGTTCATAATCATGAAGTGAAATTTTATGTATTTAATGACGATTTGCCTAGTGAATGGTTTTTGTTGATGAGAAATCGTCTGAAGGTTATTGGTTCTGAGATTGTTAATGTCAAAAAAACAGCTCATAATCTTCGCGATTTTCACTTGCCAAATGCAATCCTTTCCTATGCTACTTTCTTTAGATATTTCATAGCAGATGAAGTACAAGAAGACAGAGTTCTCTACTTAGACTCAGATATGATCGTAAATGCAAGATTGGATGAATTGTTCTCCTTAGACTTACAAGGCTATGACATTGCAGCTGTTAAAGATTTTGATCAAGATGGTTGGTTAACAACCTTTAATGCAGGTATGTTGTTGATTGATGCAAAGAAATGGCGAGAAAAAAATTCAACACAAAGTCTACTAGAGTTGACTGCTCAATACCATGAACATGTATATGGGGACCAAGGTGTTCTCAATATGTATTTCGGTGACCAGTGGCTACATTTGGACAAAGAGTATAATTTCATGGTTGGATTGGATCAATTTTTACACTTAACAGGCAACAGTAAATGGTACCAGTCTTCGTATTATGGAAATTATGAGCCAAAGATTATCCACTATACCTCAGAGTTTAAACCCTGGATTCATTTAACTTTGACACGTTTTCGTAAGTTATGGTGGTTTTATTATGGTTTGAACTGGAATGATGTACTATTGGGAACAGATATCATCAGACGTTCTTTTAGAGATCTAGTGAGAGCTCCTCTCTATCATACTTGTATTTTTACAAATAGTGCTAGCCTAGAATCAATAGAATACCTACTATCTGAATTACCGGAAGTTCATTTTACAATATTAGCACCAACAAATTTTGCTGATAGTGTAGTTGATATGCAACGATTTTTGAATCTTTCAATTTATCCAAACTTTAGTCCTTTTAACAAGAATGAAACCTTGGATAAGATGGATTTCTACCTAGATATCAATCATGGAGGAGTTGTAGGAACTATTTTAGAAGAAATTAGTGATAAAAATAAACCAATTTTTGCGTTTGATAATACAAGTCATGACTCGAGTGGAAGAAGTCGTATTTTTTCGTCAACTGAACCAGAGAAAATGGTAGAAGCAATTCGAAAATTTTTAGGAGTAGAACTGAGTGGTAAATGAGTTTAGATAGTATTTTAAAATTTATCAAAAAGTCATGATTTCTATTGAAATTATAGCTCTATTTTCGAGATAGCGAGGTAATTTATACAGTAAAAACTGTTGGGTAAAAACTGTTGAATTAAGTTTTACTAATAAACACATTGACAAAAGCCAACATTTTTTGTAAAATAAGAATCAATTAAATACCAACACCGAATGAAGTTTAATAGAAGTGGCGAATCGTTTGATTTTCCATGACTGTAAATGGACGGAACTCTGGAGAGACCGTAAAGGCACCGAAGGGGCAAGGCAGGCAACTGCTCAAACTCTCAGGTAAAAGGACAGAGCTAGGATAGACCGCTTTTTAGCATTTATCTAAGCATTCCAGAGTACATGTATCTTGCATGTGCTCTTTCTTTTGGGGTTGAAAAGATAGGAGAAGGAAATGTTAGAATTGCTTAAATCAATCGATGCTTTTGCTTGGGGCCCACCCCTCTTGATTTTATTGGTCGGAACAGGGATTTACCTAACTGCCCGTCTAGGCCTCTTGCAGGTTTTGCGTCTGCCCAAGGCCTTTCAGCTTATTTTTACCAAGGATAAGGGGCATGGCGATGTATCCAGTTTTGCGGCCTTGTGTACAGCCCTCGCAGCGACAGTTGGTACGGGAAATATTATCGGGGTGGCGACGGCTATCAAGGTCGGTGGCCCAGGAGCCCTCTTTTGGATGTGGATGGCGGCTTTCTTTGGGATGGCTACCAAGTATGCAGAAGGTTTATTAGCTATTAAATACAGGACTAAAGACGATAACGGTGCTGTTGCAGGAGGTCCCATGCACTATATCCTTCTAGGGATGGGAGAAAAGTGGAGACCACTTGCCATCTTTTTTGCTATCGCAGGTGTCTTAGTAGCTTTGTTGGGAATCGGGACCTTCACACAGGTCAACTCGATTACAGAATCTATTCAAAATACGACGACTATTTCACCAGCCATCACTGCTCTGGTGTTGTCTGTATTTGTAGCGATTGCAGTCTTTGGCGGACTCAAGTCCATTTCAAAGGTTTCGACAGCCGTTGTTCCTTTTATGGCCATCATCTATATTTTGGGAACTCTTACAGTTATTTTCTTTAATATCGGGAAAATTCCTTCTACAATCGCTTTAATCTTGACATCAGCTTTTAGTCCTGTTGCTGCGGTAGGTGGATTTGCTGGTGCTAGCATTCGGATGTCTATCCAAAATGGTGTTGCGCGTGGTGTGTTCTCAAACGAATCTGGTCTGGGTTCTGCTCCCATTGCAGCTGCTGCAGCTAAGACAAATGAACCAGTAGAGCAAGGTTTGATTTCCATGACAGGAACCTTTATTGATACCCTCATCATCTGTACTCTAACTGGTTTGACCATTTTGGTGACTGGAGTATGGAATAGTGACTTGAATGGAGTGGCTTTGACTCAGTCAGCCTTTTCAACAGTCTTTTCACATTTTGGGCCTGCCCTCTTGACCATCTTCCTTGTACTTTTTGCCTTTACAACGATTCTAGGTTGGAACTACTACGGAGAGCGCTGTTTCGAGTTCCTCTTTGGTGTTCGTTTTATCTGGCTCTACCGTGTGATTTTTGTGCTCATGGTCTTGCTGGGAGGATTTATCGAGTTGGATATGGTCTGGATTATTGCTGATATTGTCAACGCTTTAATGGCTCTGCCAAACTTGATTGCCCTCTTGGTCTTGTCACCAGTCGTCATTGCTGAGACTAAAAAGTATTTTAATAAATAATGGAATCACACATCGCGTGTGATTTTTTGCTTTCATAAAAAATTTCTATCAGTGCAATTTAAAATATATATTATACACGGTATAGAATCTGTGATAGACTAGATTTCAAGAAAATGAAAAGAGGTTTTATGATGACAACATTTACCATTCATACAGTAGAATCAGCACCAGCAGAAGTGAAAGAAGTTCTTGAAACAGTAGAAAAAGATAACAATGGCTATATTCCCAATCTAATCGGTCTCTTGGCTAATGCACCGACTGCTTTAGAGGCTTACCGTACTGTCGGAGCTATCAACCGTCGCAACAGCCTGACCCCCGTTGAGCGCGAAGTAGTGCAATCACGGCAGCTGTGACCAATGGTTGTGCTTTCTGCGTCGCAGGTCACACAGCATTTTCAATCAAACAAATCCAGATGAATGATGACCTGCTTCAAGCCCTCCGTAATCGTACTCCAATTGAAACAGATCCTAAATTGGACACCCTAGCTAAGTTTACCTTGGCAGTTATCAATACCAAGGGTCGTGTAGGCGATGAAGCCTTGTCTGAGTTTCTAGAAGTTGGCTATAGCCAACAAAATGCCTTGGATGTGGTTCTTGGTGTCAGCCTAGCAAGCCTCTGTAACTATGCCAACAACCTAGCTAATACCCCAATTAACCCAGAATTGCAACCTTATGCTTAAGCCTTATCTGAGTAAAAAATGAAGTCTGAAATAATCGGACTTCGTTTTTTATCCCCTCATTTAAGCGCTTTTATGCTATACTGAAACTAACATGATTATTGGAGGTTAGGATGAAAAAACTCCCCTTGGTATTTTCTGGTTGTTTGCTCGGTTTAGCAGGAGCTGGGAATCTCGTTTTAGATACGTTGCCAGTTCTGTCACAGGTATTTAGTTTGACAGGTTTGGTTTTATGGATTTACTTTCTGATTTTGCATCTGTTTAATTGGAAGGAAACCAAGCAAGAATTGACCAAGCCTCCTCTTTTGTCAGGAATGGCGACCTTTCCCATGGCTGGGATGATTTTATCGACTTATGTCTTTCGCGTCTTCCCTCATCTTCCTTTGGTAGCGCAGGGGCTCTGGTGGTTTTCATTTCTCTTGGATTTGGCCTTGATTGCTGGTTTTACCATCAAGTTTGCTTGTCCAGGGCGGAGGGTTCATGCGACTCCAAGCTGGACGGTTCTCTATGTGGGGATAGCAGTGGCTGCCTTGACTTATCCTCTGGTAGGCATTATCGAGATTGCCTATGCGACCTTGAGTTTTGGTTTTCTCTTGACCTTCTATCTCTACCCGCTTATTTATAGCGATTTAAAGCAACATCCACTCCCAGTTGCCTTACTTGGACAAGAAGGAATCTATTGTGCTCCTTTCTCTCTACTCTTGGCTTCCCTGGTTCGGGTTGGAGGTGCCAGCCTACCGACTTGGGTCTTAATCGTTATGATTTGGCTTCTCAATCCTTCTTTTTCTTTGTTTTAACTTGCCTGCCCAATATTTTAAAACAAGGCTTTCAACCAGCCTTCTCAGCCCTCACCTTCCCAACCATTGTCACGGCTACCTCGCTCAAGATGGCTCAGGGAATATTGAAGCTTCCATTTCTAGATTATCTGGTCTTGGCTGAAACTATTATATGCCTAACTATTTTATTCTTTGTATTGGGTGCTTATCTGAATTGGTTACGAAAAAAGGTCTAGCTAGAAATAGCTAAACCTTATTTTTTTATGGTTTGATGACCTCAGCTCCACCCATGTATGGACGAAGAACTTCTGGGATGGTCACAGAACCATCTGCATTTTGGTAGTTTTCAAGAATAGCAGCCACTGTACGTCCAACTGCAAGTCCAGAACCGTTTAAGGTGTGGAGCAATTTAACCTTTCCATCAGCTTCATCACGGTAACGGATTTGAGCACGACGGGCTTGGAAATCTTCTGTGTTTGAACAGCTTGAGATTTCACGGTAGGTATTTTGTGCTGGAATCCAAACTTCTAAGTCGTAAGTTTTAGCAGCTGAGAAGCCCATATCTCCAGTAGAGAGCGCAACGACACGGTATGGAAGGTTGAGCTTTTGAAGGATATTTTCAGCGTTGGCTGTCATTTTTTCCAATTCTTCGTAAGATTCTTCTGGCTTGGCAAATTTAACCATTTCAACCTTGTGGAATTGGTGCAAACGAATCAAGCCACGAGTATCACGGCCAGCTGAACCAGCCTCGGAACGGAATGATGGACTCATAGCAGTAAAGTAGATTGGTAGGTCTTTACCATCAAGGATTTCATCACGGTAGTAGTTTGTCAGAGGAACTTCAGCTGTAGGAATAAGGACGTAATTGCTGTCGCTGAGTTCAAAAGTATCTTCCTTGAATTTTGGATATTGACCAGTACCAAACATAGAATCGTGGTTAACCATGTAAGGAGTGATGACTTCAGTATAGCCTTCTTTTCCGTGTTCATCCAACATGAAGTTGTAGAGAGCACGTTCCAAACGAGCACCGAGACCTTTATAGAAGAGGAAGCGAGCCCCTGTTACCTTGCCGCCACGTTCCCAGTCAAGGATACTAAGGTCTTCACCCAGATCCCAGTGGGCTTTTGGCTCGAAGTCAAACTCGCGTGGAGTACCCCAACGGCGAACTTCCACATTGTCATCTTCATCAACCCCAACAGGAACGCTGTCAGCTGGGATATTTGGAAGAGTAGTAGTAAATTCTGTCAATTTAGCATCGATGTCTGCCAATTCAGCATCCAAGGCTTTAACCTCAGCAGATAGGTTTTGCATGGCAGCAATCTTGTCATCTGCATTTTCCTTGTTGCGCTTAGCTTGGGCAATTTCAGCTGAAACTGTGTTACGTTCTGCTTTGAGAGTTTCAACCTTGACCAAGATGTCACGACGTTTAGCATCGATTTCTTTCATCTCATTCAAGATAGCAGCATCTACACCACGTGTAGCTAATTTCTGCGACAGCGTCAAAGTCTGTACGAATACGTTTGATATCTAACATAAGAACTCCTTTATGAAAAAAGCACACCTGACAAAGCGTTGGAGTGGCAGGGCCACGGTTCCATCCAACTTCACAGGTGTGCACTTGATTGTGTATGTAATTGTTACTAACGGTAGAATTTCACCTATCCCTCCTATCTGCTCGCAGCATCCGCAGACTTTCTGAAAGAAGAAGATAACCTACTTATCCGTTGTTATGATTATACTAAAGTTTCTACTTTTTTGCAAATAGATTTTTAAATTTTTGACCAATGGTCTGAATTAGGGTCGGAAGCTTGACGACCTTGTCATTGCCTAGTTTTTCGCGAGCAATTTTAAGAATGGCACCTGAGTCTTTTGAAGCAAAGAGGAATTTTCCTTTGTCTGTAAAGACTTCGAAGTGGCGACTGATTTTGCGACCAGTAACATTAGCTCCAATTTGGTTGATATGGCTCCAAGGAATCTGGATAAATTGTTCGACATTGACATTTGGGTAAAATTCCAAAGCCTGATCTCCGACAAGGAATTTCCCAACTTTCCCAGCTATAGAGAGATAGGAAGTTCCTGTCGTATTGAGAAGCACTGTTTTGTTAAGAGATTGGGCCATGATTAGACTTCCTTACTTTCACCGAAAAAGGCATTGTAGAGGGCTTTAATTGCTGCTTTCTCTTGGTCCTTATGGACAACAAACATAATAGATACTTCACTAGAACCTTGAGACATCATCTGGATGTTGATCTTATTTTCAGATAGAGCACGTGTCGCAGTAGCAGTTACTCCGATATGACTCTTCATTTTTTCTCCAACAATCATAATGATTGAAAGGTCGTGTTCGATTTCTGCATGGTCTACTTCAGCCTTTGAACCAACTGACGAAGGATTTCTTCTTCCTTGATAGGAGTTAGTTCACGAGAACGAAGGATGATTGAAAGATCGTCGATACCTGTTGGCATATGTTCCCAACCAATGTTGAGATCTTCAAGGATTTGAAGAACCTTGCGTCCAAATCCCACCTCACGGTTCATGAGGTATTTAGACATGTTGATGCTGACAAAGCCTGAGTCACCAGCAATTCCCACAACTGGAAATTCATCACTATTGTGTTTTAGAACGATACGAGTGCCTGGATGGTCAGGGTTGTTGGTATTCTTGATAACGAGAGGAATTTTTCCACGGTAGGCAGGAAGAAGTGCCTCGTCATGAAGAACTGAGAATCCTGCATAGGCCAACTCACGCATTTCACGGTAGGTTAACTCAGGAATCGAGTGTGGTTGGTGGATAATACCAGGGTGGGCTGCAAAGATACCATCAACGTCTGTAAAGTTTTCATAGAGGTCTGCCTTAACACCTGCGGCAATAATAGAACCTGTAATGTCTGATCCTCCACGTGAGAAGGTACAGATTTGATTTTCCTTGGTAACTCCAAAGAAACCAGGAATGACAAGGACCTCATTTGCATTTGTCAATTCTTCAATCTTGTCATAACTTGATGGAATGATGCGAGCGTGGCCAGGTTCACTCGTTACCACAATCCCAGCTTCTCTAGGGTGAACATAGCGTGCATCAATACCGTTTTGGTTAAAATAGGCAGCAATCAATTTGGCATTGTTGTTTTCACCCGCTGCGAGGAAAGTATCGTAGAGAAATTCGTTTTCTTCGATAGGAATACTTGCCAAGGTACGAATGCTTTTTGAAATTTTCTCTAGAACAGCTGGTTTTAGTCCTAATTCACTAACCATGGCAGCATAGCGGTCGATAATCCAGTTTTGACTCTTGCTAATATCGTTACCAGCAACATAGTCGCGGTAGTATTTAATCAAGGCATCCGTAACCTTAGTATCTTCAGCATTGCGTTTACCAGGCGCAGAAACGACTACAAAACGGCGCTCTTTATCGCTTTTGACAATGTTTAAAACTTTTTCTAATTGACTAGCAGAGGCAAGAGAGCTACTCCAAATTTAACAACTTTCATAAGAACTCCTGAAGTAAGTATTTTTATATGATTATAGCAGAAAGAAAGCCTTTTTTTCAAATGAAGAAAATAAGCCATTTTACAGGGAAAGATGAGGAATCTAAAATCGGCTGAGACACTTATTACATTCTTATTCTTGCTTTTTTTAGAATAAAAAAAGATATACTTTGAAAATAAAATAATTTAACTTGCTTATAAAAAAATAAAAAAAGGAGTCCAGATGGAACATATTATTTATCAGCTTGAAGAGGATTTGGCAATTATTACTTTAAACCGTCCTGAGGTTGCGAATGGTTTTCATATTCCTATGTGTGAGGAGATTTTTAGAAGCACTGACTCTGGCAGAAGAGAATCCAGCTGTGCATTTTATCTTGATCAATGCGAACGGCAAAGTCTTTTCAGTTGGAGGAGATTTGGTAGAGATGAAGCGGGCAGTGGATGAGGATGATATTCCATCATTGACGAAAATCGCAGAACTGGTCAATACTATTTCGTATAAAATCAAGCAAATTGCAAAGCCTGTTTTGATGGAAGTTGATGGGGCTGTTGCAGGCGCTGCAGCTAATATGGCTGTTGCTGCAGATTTCTGTTTAGCGACCGATAAGGCTAAATTTATCCAAGCCTTTGTTGGAGTTGGTTTGGCTCCAGATGCAGGAGGAATTTATCTCTTGAGCCGAAGTATCGGTGTGACGCGTGCTGCTCAACTAGCTATGACAGGAGAAGCTTTAACAGCAGAAAAAGCTCTAGAGTGGGGTGTGGTTTACCGTATTTCGGAAGCTGATAAGTTAGAAAAAACCAGAGAACAGCTTCTTAAAAAATTAAGACGTGGGTCAGTTAATTCCTATGTTGCCATCAAGAAGTTGGTTTGGGAGAGCCAATTTAAAGATTGGCAAGATTATGCTGTTTTAGAACTGCATCTACAGGAATCACTGGCCAAAACAGAGGATTTCAAAGAGGGAGTTCGGGCTCATTCGGAGAGAAGAAGACCTAAATTTACAGGAAAATAAAAAAATACTTGCGCCATTCTTTGAAGTTTGATATAATTCTTTTGTCAAATGTTTTGATTGTAAAAGTTTTTTGAGAAGGAGGGAAAGAAAGATTGGACTACCAACGAATTAATGAATATTTAACATCTATATTTAACAATGTCCTCGTCATTGAGGAAGTTAGCTTGAGAGGTAGTCGTTTCAAGGATGTCTCCATCAAAGAAATGCATACGATTGATGTGATTGGGAGATTCCCAGATGTAACACCAAGTAAAGTGTCGAAAGAGTTGATGGTGACTCTTGGGACAGTTACGACTAGTTTGAATAATCTCGAACGCAAGGGTTACATTGAACGCATTCGTTCAGAACATGATCGACGTGTGGTGCATCTGCATTTGACAAAGAAAGGTCGCTTGGTTCATAGGCTACATAAACGCTTCCACAAGGCCATGGTTGAAAAATCATTGATGGTATGAGTAAGCAAGAAATTGAGGTTATGAGCAAAGGTTTGACTAATCTTTATCAATTTTTGGAGGATTTGAGATAATGGCTTTTGCAAAAATAAGCCAGGTTGCTCATTATGTGCCAGAGCAAGTGGTTACAAATCATGATTTGGCTCAGATTATGGATACCAATGATGAGTGGATTTCAAGTCGGACGGGAATACGACAAAGGCATATCTCAAGAATAGAATCTACTAGTGATTTGGCTACAGAGGTTGCTAAGAAACTGATGGCTAAAGATGGAATCACAGGAGAGGAGTTGGATTTTATCATCCTAGCTACCATTACTCCAGATTCGATGATGCCCTCTACAGCTGCTCGTGTTCAAGCTAATATCGGTGCAAAAAAAGCCTTTGCTTTTGACTTAACAGCTGCTTGTAGTGGATTTGTATTTGCTCTTTCAACTGCTGAAAAGTTTATCGTTTCTGGACGCTTTCAAAAAGGCTTGGTAATTGGTAGCGAAACCCTCTCTAAAGCGGTCGATTGGTCGGACCGATCAACAGCTGTTTTGTTTGGAGATGGTGCTGGTGGTGTCTTGTTAGAAGCTAGCGAGCAAGAGTATTTCTTGGCTGAGAGTCTCAATAGTGATGGAAGTCGCAGCGAGTGTCTGACCTATGGACATTCAGGTCTACATTCTCCATTTTCAAATCAAGAAAATGCAGATTCATTTTTGAAGATGGATGGACGCGCAGTCTTTGATTTTGCTATTCGAGATGTAGCTAAGTCTATCAAACAGACCATTGAAGAATCTCCTGTAGAGGCGACAGACTTGGATTATCTGCTACTTCATCAGGCTAATGACCGTATTTTAGATAAGATGGCTAGGAAAATCGGTGTCGACCGAGACAAACTTCCAGCCAATATGATGGAATATGGAAATACCAGTGCAGCCAGTATCCCGATTTTACTTTCAGAGTGTGTAGAACAAGGCCTCATCCGTTTAGATGGTAGTCAGACTGTTCTGCTATCAGGCTTCGGTGGAGGCTTGACCTGGGGCACGCTCATTCTTACAATTTAGGTAATCATGTGGTGAACACATTGTTATAAAAAACTATTTATTTTAAAGGAGTCCTATCATGGCAGTATTTGAAAAAGTACAAGAAATTATCGTTGAAGAACTTGGGAAAGACGCATCAGAAGTAACACTTGAATCAACTTTTGATGATTTGGATGCAGATTCATTGGACTTGTTCCAAGTAATCTCAGAAATCGAAGATGCTTTTGATATCCAAATCGAAGCAGAAGATGACTTGAAAACAGTTGGTGACTTGGTTGCCTACGTTGAAGAGCAAACAAAATAAACAGAATATAGATAGAAGGAGTAGGGAAACCCGCTCCCTCTTGTTTAGGCAATAGTTTGATTTTCAAATTATGACGATATCGAACTATTACGTAAGCAAGAAACGATGGAGGCACTATGAAAACGCGTATTACAGAATTATTGAACATTGATTATCCTATTTTCCAAGGAGGAATGGCCTGGGTTGCTGATGGTGATTTGGCAGGGGCTGTTTCCAAGGCTGGAGGGCTAGGGATTATCGGTGGGGGGAATGCCCCTAAAGAAGTTGTCAAGGCAAATATTGATAAAATCAAATCATTGACTGATAAACCCTTTGGTGTCAACATCATGCTTTTGTCTCCCTTTGTGGAAGATATTGTAGACCTTGTTATCGAGGAAGGTGTTAAGGTAGTGACAACAGGAGCAGGAAATCCAAGCAAATACATGGAACGTTTCCATGAAGCTGGTATTACAGTTATTCCAGTTGTACCAAGTGTTGCCCTAGCTAAACGCATGGAAAAATCGGTGCGGATGCTGTTATTGCAGAAGGAATGGAAGCTGGGGGACATATTGGGAAATTAACAACCATGACCTTGGTGCGCCAGGTTGCTGCTGCTGTATCTATTCCTGTTATTGCTGCAGGAGGGATTGCGGATGGTGAAGGTGCTGCGGCTGGCTTTATGCTAGGTGCAGAGGCGGTTCAGGTTGGAACTCGTTTTGTCGTTGCAAAAGAGTCTAATGCCCATCCAAATTATAAGGCCAAGATATTAAAAGCTCGAGATATTGATACTACGATTTCAGCTCAACACTTTGGACATGCTGTTCGTGCGATTAAAAATCAGTTGACTCGTGATTTTGAACAAGCTGAAAAAGATGCTTTTAAACAAGAAAATCCAGATTTGGAAATTTTTGAACAAATGGGAGCAGGTGCTCTAGCCAAAGCGGTTGTTCACGGAGATGTGGATGGTGGCTCTGTTATGGCAGGTCAAATTGCAGGCCTTGTTTCCAAAGAAGAAACCGTTGAAGAAATCCTAAAAGATTTGTATTACGGAGCAGCTAAGAAAATTCAAGAAGAAGCCTCTCGTTGGGCAGGAGTTGTAAGAAATGACTAAAACAGCCTTTTTATTTGCTGGCCAAGGTGCCCAGTATCTAGGTATGGGACGAGATCTATATGATCACTACCCTATTGTCAAAGAAACGATTGATCAAGCGAGTCAGGTACTCGGTTATGATTTGCGTCATCTCATTGATAGGGAAGAAGAAAAACTTAACCAGACTCGCTATACGCAACCAGCTATTTTAGCGACTTCGGTTGCTATTTATCGTTTATTGCAAGAAAAGGGCTATCAGCCTGATATGCTTGCTGGTTTGTCTCTTGGGGAATATTCTGCCTTGGTGGCCAGCGGTGCCTTGGATTTGAAGATGCGGTAGCCTTGGTTGCTAAGCGTGGAGCCTATATGGAAGAAGCAGCTCCTGCTGGTTCTGGCAAGATGGTCGCAGTTCTCAATACGCCAGTAGAGGTCATTGAAGAAGCTTGTAAGCAAGCCTCTGAACTGGGAGTGGTTACCCCAGCCAACTATAATACGCCTGCACAAATCGTGATTGGTGGAGAAGTGGCTGCAGTTGACCGAGCTGTCGAACTCTTGCAGGAAGCAGGTGCCAAACGCTTGATTCCTCTCAAGGTTTCAGGACCTTTTCATACCGCTCTTCTTGAGACTGCTAGCCAGAAACTAGCTGAAACTCTTGCTCAAGTAAGTTTTTCAGATTTTACTTGTCCCCTAGTTGGTAATACAGAAGCTGCAATCATGCTAAAAGAAGACATTGCTCAACTCTTGACGCGTCAGGTCAAGGAACCAGTTCGTTTTTATGAAAGTATTGCAGTTATGCAAGAATCAGGCGTAACCAACTTTATCGAGATTGGACCGGGGAAAGTCTTGTCAGGCTTTGTTAAAAAAATTGATAAAACGGCTAAACTAGCCAATGTTGAAGATCAGGCGAGTTTGGAAGCCTTGCTAGAAAACGAGTAATCCCTTCTCCCATAAATACAAGAGGAAACAGAAGAAAAGAATGCAACTAAAAAATAAAAATATCTTTATTACAGGTTCAAGTCGTGGAATTGGTCTTGCCATTGCCCATAAATTTGCTCAAGCAGGAGCCAATATCGTCTTAAACAGTCGTGGGGCAATCTCAGAAGACTTGCTAGCTGAGTTTTCAAACTATGGTGTCAAGGTGGTTCCTATTTCAGGAGATGTGTCAGATTTTGCAGACGCTAAGCGTATGGTTGAGCAAGCTATTGCAGAGCTAGGTTCAGTAGATGTTTTGGTCAACAATGCAGGAATTACCCAAGATACCCTTATGCTCAAGATGACAGAAGCGGATTTTGAAAAAGTGCTCAAGGTTAACTTGACTGGTGCTTTTAACATGACACAATCAGTCTTGAAACCGATGATGAAAGCCAGAGAAGGTGCTATCATTAATATGTCTAGTGTTGTTGGTTTGATGGGAAATATCGGTCAAGCTAACTATGCTGCTTCTAAGGCTGGTTTGATTGGCTTTACCAAGTCTGTGGCGCGTGAAGTGGCCAATCGCAATATCAGGGTTAATGCTATTGCACCTGGAATGATTGAGTCCGATATGACAGCTGTTCTATCAGACAAGGTAAAAGATGCTATGCTGGCACAAATTCCCATGAAAGAATTTGGACAGGCAGAGCAGGTTGCAGATTTGACAGTATTTTTAGCAGGCCAAGATTATCTAACTGGTCAAGTGGTTGCCATTGATGGTGGCTTAAGTATGTAGCAGAAGCTAGAGGTGAAAAAGATGAAACTAAATCGCGTAGTAGTAACAGGTTATGGAGTAACATCTCCAATCGGAAATACACCAGAAGAATTTTGGAATAGTTTGACAACTGGAAAAATCGGAATTGGTCAAATAACAAAATTTGATCATAGTGACTTTGATGTGCATAATGCAGCAGAAATCCAATATTTTCCTTTTGATAAATACTTTGTAAAGAAAGATACCAATCGTTTTGATAACTATTCTTTATATGCCTTGTACGCAGCCCAAGAAGCTGTCAATCATGCCAATTTGGATGTAGAGGCTCTTGATAAAGATCGTTTTGGTGTTATCGTTGCCTCTGGTATTGGTGGAATCAAGGAAATTGAAGATCAAGTGCTTCGCCTCCATGACAAAGGACCAAAACGTGTGAAACCATTGACCCTTCCAAAAGCCTTACCAAATATGGCTTCAGGAAATGTTGCTATGCGTTTTGGAGCAAACGGTGTTTGTAAATCCATCAATACTGCCTGCGCTTCATCAAATGACGCAATTGGGGATGCCTTCCGCTCCATTAAGTTTGGTTTCCAAGATGTTATGTTGGTAGGTGGTTCAGAAGCTTCTATCACACCTTTTGCTATCGCTGGTTTCCAAGCCCTAACAGCTCTTTCTACTACAGAGGATCCAGCTCGCGCTTCTATTCCATTTGATAAGGATCGTAATGGTTTTGTTATGGGAGAAGGTTCAGGGATGTTGGTTCTTGAAAGCCTTGAACACGCCGAAAAACGTGGGGCAACTATCCTTGCTGAAGTGGTTGGTTATGGACATACCTGTGATGCCTACCATATGACTTCTCCTCATCCAGAGGGGCAAGGAGCTATCAAGGCCATCAAACTAGCCTTGGAGGAAGCTGAGATTTCTCCAGAGCAAGTAGCCTATGTCAATGCTCACGGAACGTCAACTCCTGCTAATGAAAAAGGAGAAAGTGGTGCGATCGTGGCTGTTCTTGGTAAGGAAGTACCTGTATCATCAACCAAGTCTTTTACAGGACATTTGCTGGGGGCTGCAGGTGCGGTAGAAGCTATCGTAACCATCGAAGCTATGCGTCATAACTTTGTACCAATGACAGCTGGGACAAGTGAAGTATCAGATTATATCGAAGCCAATGTCGTTTATGGGCAAGGCTTGGAGCAAGAAATTCCATACGCTATTTCAAATACTTTTGGTTTTGGTGGCCACAATGCAGTTCTTGCTTTCAAACGTTGGGAGAATAAATAAGTATGAATTTAAACGATATTAAAGACTTGATGGCTCAATTTGACCAATCAAGTTTGAGAGAATTTTCTTATAAAAATGGGACGGATGAGTTGGAGTTTAGCAAGAATGAAGCGAGACTGGTATCTGAAGTTATACCTCAAGTAGCCCCAGCACCTCTTCTAGCAACACCGAGTCCAGTAGCTCCTACATCTTCTTCAGCAGAGACTGTAGCAGAAGAAGTTCCAGCTCCAGCTGAAACAAGTGTGGCTGCTGAGGGAGATGTTGTAGAAAGCCCACTTGTTGGAGTGGCTTACTTGGCTGCTGGTCCAGATAAACCTGCCTTTGTAACAGTTGGTGATAGTGTTAAAAAAGGTCAAACATTGGTCATTATCGAAGCTATGAAAGTCATGAATGAAATCCCAGCTCCTAAGGATGGTGTGGTAACGGAAATTCTCGTTTCTAATGAAGAAATGGTTGAGTTTGGTAAAGGATTGGTACGTATCAAATGATCGATATTCAAGGAATCAAAGAAGCCCTTCCCCACCGTTATCCTATGCTATTAGTAGACCGTGTCTTGGAAGTGAGCGAGGACACTATTGTTGCCATCAAAAATGTGACCATCAATGAGCCCTTCTTTAACGGCCATTTTCCTCAATACTCAGTTATGCCAGGTGTTCTGATCATGGAAGCCTTGGCGCAAACAGCTGGTGTGTTGGAGTTGTCAAAACCTGAAAATAAGGGGAAACTGGTCTTTTACGCTGGTATGGACAAGGTTAAATTTAAGAAGCAAGTTGTACCAGGCGACCAATTGATTATGACAGCGACTTTTGTAAAACGTCGTGGTACGATTGCTGTGGTTGAAGCAAAGGCTGAAGTGGATGGCAAGCTTGCAGCTAGTGGTACTCTTACCTTTGCAATAGGGAACTAAGGAGGTTCTCCATGTTTCGAAAAATTTTAATTGCCAATCGTGGTGAAATTGCGGTTCGTATTATCCGTGCGGCGCGTGAATTGGGGATTGCGACGGTGGCGGTTTATTCAACTGCTGATAAGGAAGCCCTTCATACGCTTTGGCAGATGAGGCAGTTTGTATCGGTCCTGGCAAGGCAACGGAGTCTTATCTCAATATTAATGCGGTTCTATCAGCTGCAGTCTTGACTGAGGCAGAAGCTATTCACCCAGGTTTTGGATTTCTCAGTGAAAATTCCAAATTTGCAACCATGTGTGAAGAGGTGGGAATCAAGTTTATCGGTCCATCTGGTCATGTCATGGATATGATGGGGGATAAGATCAATGCGCGCGCTCAGATGATCAAAGCAGGCGTGCCTGTCATTCCAGGTTCAGATGGAGAAGTGCATAACTCTGAAGAAGCTTTAATTGTTGCTGAAAAAATTGGCTATCCTGTTATGCTCAAGGCTTCAGCAGGTGGAGGTGGTAAAGGGATTCGTAAGGTTGAAAAACCAGAAGACCTCGTTTCCGCCTTTGAAACTGCCTCTAGCGAAGCCAAGGCTAATTATGGCAATGGTGCCATGTATATAGAACGGGTTATCTATCCAGCTCGTCACATCGAGGTTCAAATCCTAGGAGATGAGCATGGACATGTGATTCACTTGGGTGAACGGGATTGTTCTCTTCAACGGAATAATCAAAAGGTTTTGGAAGAAAGTCCTTCGATTGCAATCGGAAAAACGCTACGCCATGAAATTGGTGCTGCTGCTGTTCGAGCGGCAGAGTCTGTTGGCTATGAGAATGCAGGGACCATTGAGTTTCTGCTTGATGAATCCAGCGGTAAATTCTATTTTATGGAGATGAATACTCGTGTACAAGTAGAACATCCAGTAACAGAATTTGTTTCAGGTGTGGATATCGTTAAGGAACAAATTCGCATTGCGGCAGGTCAACCTCTGTCTGTTAAGCAAGAAGATATTGTTCTACGAGGTCATGCTATTGAATGTCGTATCAATGCTGAAATCCAGCCTTCAATTTTGCTCCAAGTCCAGGCAAGATTACCAATCTCTATCTGCCGAGTGGAGGAGTTGGCTTGCGCGTGGATTCAGCAGTTTATCCAGGCTATACCATTCCCCCCTATTATGATAGTATGATTGCCAAAGTCATCGTTCATGGAGAGAATCGTTTTGATGCTTTGATGAAAATGCAACGTGCCCTCTATGAACTAGAGATTGAAGGGGTGCAGACCAATGCAGATTTCCAGCTTGACCTCATCTCAGATCGCAATGTCATTGCTGGAGATTATGATACTTCCTTCTTGATGGAAACCTTCTTACCTAAATATCAAGAAAAAGAATAAAATGACTTTAAGAGTTTAAACCGAAAAGGGGAATCAATGGCTCTATTTAGTAAAAAAGATAAGTATATTCGAATCAATCCCAATCGTTCGGTTAGGGAAAAACCTCAAGCCAAGCCAGAGGTTCCAGATGAATTATTTTCTAAGTGTCCAGGCTGTAAGCATACCATCTATCAGAAGGATTTGGGAAGTGAGCGTATCTGTCCGCACTGTAGCTATACATTTCGTATTTCTGCCCAAGAACGCTTGGCTTTGACAATTGATATGGGCACCTTCAAGGAATTGTTTACAGGGATTGAAAGCAAGGATCCCTTGCATTTCCCTGGTTATCAAAAGAAACTAGCAGCTATGCGTGAAAAAACAGGGCTGGATGAAGCTGTTGTGACAGGAACTGCTCTTATTAAAGGTCAGACTGTGGCTCTTGGGATAATGGATTCCAACTTTATCATGGCTTCTATGGGTACAGTTGTAGGGGAAAAAATCACTCGTTTGTTTGAGTATGCGACTGTTGAACAATTACCAGTTGTTCTTTTCACAGCCTCTGGTGGAGCCCGTATGCAGGAAGGAATCATGAGTCTCATGCAGATGGCCAAGATTTCTGCGGCAGTTAAACGCCATTCAAATGCAGGTCTCTTTTACCTGACTATTTTGACAGATCCAACGACAGGTGGTGTAACAGCTTCTTTCGCTATGGAAGGAGATATCATTCTGGCTGAACCACAGAGCTTGGTTGGTTTTGCTGGGCGTCGTGTGATTGAAAAATACGGTTCGTGAAAGCTTGCCTGAGGGGTTCCAAAAGGCAGAATTCCTATTGGAACATGGCTTTGTGGATGCTATTGTCAAAAAGAAGAGACTTGCCAGATACGATTGCTAGCCTAGTCAGATTGCACGGAGGGAGTCCAAGATGAATATTGCAAAAATAGTCAGAGAAGCGCGTGAGCAGAGTCGCTTGACAACTTTGGACTTTGCGACAGGCATTTTTTTGATGAATTTATCCAATTACACGGTGACCGTTCTTTTCGTGACGATGGTGCAGTTGTTGGTGGTATTGGCTGGCTTGGAGAGCAAGCTGTAACAGTGGTTGGTATCCAAAAAGGCAAGAGTTTACAAGACAATCTAAAAACGGAATTTTTGGTCAACCACATCCAGAAGGCTACCGCAAGGCCCTACGGTTGATGAAACAGGCTGAAAAAAATTTGGCCGTCCAGTTGTGACCTTTATCAATACAGCAGGTGCCTATCCTGGTGTCGGAGCAGAAGAACGTGGTCAAGGGGAAGCTATTGCTCGCAATCTCATGGAAATGAGTGACCTAAAAGTTCCGATTATTGCTATCATTATCGGTGAAGGTGGTTCAGGTGGGGCTCTAGCTCTAGCAGTTGCAGACCGTGTCTGGATGCTGGAAAATTCTATCTATGCCATTCTCAGTCCAGAAGGCTTTGCTTCCATTCTATGGAAGGATGGCAGTCGTGCCATGGAAGCAGCAGAACTGATGAAAATCACCTCACACGAGCTGTTAGAAATGGCCGTGGTGGATAAGGTGATTTCTGAAGCAGGACTTTCTAGTAAAGAACTGATTAAGAATGTCAAAAAAGAACTTCAAGCTGATCTAGCTAGACTTTCACAAAAACCGCTAGAAGATTTGTTGGAAGAACGTTATCAACGATTTAGAAAATACTAAGAATGACTAAATGAGACTAGAAAGGTCTCATTTTTTTAGAAAAATGCAATTCAGGTCGAAAAATTGACAGTTGAGGAGATGGGCTATAAAATAGATAAAAAAGATGTATACTGTAGATCTAAGCTTACAAAAATTTATTTTAAGGAAGTACTTGCAATGACAGGTACAGAAACATTTACAGTTCTTTCATCTGAGAACTTAGAGTAAACTTCAGGTGGTAGAATGATTTGGTTGGTTGATGATAGACATTGGGATTCGCCATATGTATATAGTTTAGCGACAGAATGGAGTACAATACTGACTCATGCGACTAGACGTGGTTCTGGTATTGGCTATTGATAAATTAAAGGGGGAAGTATGAAAAAACTAGGGCATTTGGGAGTCTATACATCACTGGTATTTCTATCGGTTTATCTACCAGAGTTAGGGGTTGTACATCTAACTAAGTTTTTGGGATGGGGGATAGATGGCTATTCTGTCATTTCACTTGTTTGGGAACTAGTTCTTGTAGTCTTATTTGTCTTTTGGTTAAAAAAGAAAGAGATGCTCTATATTTTAAAAAAAAGCTCAAAGAAGTCAAGATTCTTTTACCTTGTAGTTGGTCTAGTGGCTACTTATTTTGTTCGTCAATTGGTGGATGCTTTTCAGTTACAGTTTCATCATCTAATTGATAACAAGTATATCTTTCAAGATTTTCTTTCGATTCTATACTCCAATGGGCAACCAACTTTTCTATCAACTGTTCTCAGTTTTAGTTTAACAGTAGTCGTCGCACCTATATCAGAGGAACTAATTGATAGAGGGTATTTTATGAATACCTTTTTCCACCAGTCCAAGTACTATCTGGATGTTATTCTATCTGCTCTTATCTTTGGACTTAGTCATTTGATCCTAACTCACCGAGATCCTATCAGTTTGATTATATATAGTTTAGGCGGTCTCTTCTATGCCTTAGTATATCGGTGGACAAAGAACTTAAAAATCACCATCCTGTGCCATAGTTTTTTTAACTTTCTCATTTATGCAAAACCCATCTGGATTTTTGTTTATAATTATGTCTATTATCACTTTTTAAGATAGTGGAAGCAAAGAAAACAGTGTTTGATAGTTGTCAAACACTGTTTTCTATCTACTATTCTTCAGTTACAAATTGACTAAGCAGTCCGTTGATAAAGCGGGCTGATTTTTGATCTGAAAAATTTTTGGCAAGTTCAATGGCTTCATTGACTGCTACTAGCTGAGGTGTATCAAATGATGTGATTTCAAAGATACCTAAGCGTAGTAAGTTTTTTTCGACCAAGGTCAAGCGTTCAACTGTCCAGCCTGACTTGAGGTGCTGGTTGATTTGTTTATCCAACTTGTCTTTTTGAGCTTGAACGCCAGAAACCAAGTTCAGAAGAAAGGCAGGGATTTGCACATCTGCATCTTCACGGTCATGCGTGTAGGCAAAGTGACAAGCTGTTTCCATATCTGTGCCGAATTCAAGGCTCATGAGAGCTTGAAAAGCGCATTTACGAAGTTCGCGTCTAGATTCTAATAATGGACTAGTCATTGAGGAAGTCCTCGTTAAATAGATCTTTCAATTCAGGTTTTGGTGTTTTATCTGGAACGATTCCTGCAACATGGATGTTAACAGCTGCAAGTTCCACATCAGCCATATCACGAACAGCATCTTTGACTGCTTTTTGAATAGCAAGAGCCACTTTTGGTACTTTCACACCGTACTCAAGATAGAGATAGATGTCAGCAGTTAGTTCTTCGTTGCTTTCTTTTAAGTAGACGCCACGACCAAGAGAGAGTTTTGATAGGGTATCAGATACGGATTTGTTTGAAAATGAGTGGACACCTTCAACTTTAGCAGTTGCGATGGCAATGATTTTTTCAAGTACACGTGGAGCGATAACGATTTCGCCAAATTGTTCTTCAATTCCCATAGAATGACCTCTTTCTAGAGATTAGGCACGAGAAACGTAAGTTCCTTCTGCAGTGTTGATGATCAATTTTTGTCCAGCTTCGATAAAGTCTGGAACGTTGACAACAAGTCCAGTTTCCATAGTTGCTGGTTTACCAGAACCTGTAACAGTAGCACCTTTGATAGATGGTTGTGTTTCAGCGACTGTCAATTCAACAGTAGTTGGTACAGTTACACCGATCACTTCAGTTCCGTAGAATTGGATTTTCACATCAGAGTTTTCAAGGATGTAAAGCAATTCATTTTCAACGTTTACGACTGGGATTTCGTATTGGTCGTAAGTTTCAGTGTTCATGAAGTAGGCAGTTTCATCCATTTTGTACAAGTATTGAGCTGGCACAGTTTCGATAATAGCTTGTTCGAATTTTTCTTCTGGACGGTAGCTTGTGTCAAATGTTGAACCAGTACGGACATCACGCAATTTCATACGCATGATTGTGTTCCCTTTACCTGGTTTGTGGTGGCTAGCTTCCAAAACGCGGATCAATTTTCCGTCTGCAGTTTCAAATGTCATACCAGCTTTCAATTTGCTTGCTTCAATCATGTTTTTACCTCTTTAATAAATATTATTACTCTTCATTTTACCATAAAAGGAATGAAAAAGAAAGTTAGAGGTAGGATAATGGAGATATTTATATAAATTTATACTTGTACGAAAAAATGCTTTAGTATGTTATGCTTTTAAATGAAATTTATAAGCAAATATTTTAAAAACTCCTTTGAAATATGTTATAATTTATAAGAGTATATTTGTACCAAAGGGTGCATATATATATATATATATAAGGCGGTAAATTATGTTTAAATTGTCAAGACAACAAAAAGATCATCGATATTTTTGTGGAAATAGATACGAAAAATATTCGATTAAAAAATTAAAAGTTGGTGCTGCGAGTGTTTTAATCGGGGCGGGATTTTTGTTTGGTTACAATGTAGATACGGTAGAAGCAGATTCTGCTACTGAAACGGTAGTGACGAAGGATGCTGATACGGGACTAAGCCAAGCCCAAGGAAATGCTCAAGCAGGAACTATCTCTGAGCCAAAAGTAGATAGTGTGGCAGGGAAAACAGAGTTAGCTGAGCAGCCAAAATCAACTGAAGAGGCAGAAAAACCTGTAAAAGCGGCCGAAAAACAGACAGACCAAGCTTCAACAGTTTCAGAGAATGCTAATACAGAAGTGACTGAGACAAAACCATCTGTCAATCTATCTCTCTTGCAAGCAAAATTAGCAGATTTGGAAGCTCAAATTGAACGCATCCGAGGAAATAAAAAACAAGCATCTCAAATCCAAAATGCCGAAAAACTAGTTGCAGAAGCTAAGCAATATTTAAGTGCCTTGGATGCAACACAGTCAGGAGCTGATAAAAAAGCAAAAGAAGTTAGCTCATTAACTTCTATCTTAAAATCAATCAAGGCTGAAGAAACACCTAAAGAAAATAAAAATCAAGATAGTCGTAATGGCAAGAAGATGAAAGAAGGAACTGGTTTCCGTACAGGAGTAACAGACCAAGCTTTGACAGGGTCAATTCATTTTGATACATCGAAAGGACCAACAGAAAAACAAATTCTAGTTGCAAATAATGGAGATGGTGAGCGTGTCATTAATATGGCGATTACTTATTCAGCTTCTTCAGATGAGACAGTTACAGATGGTAAAATACGTGTAACTATTCCAAAGGCTTTTCTTCATTCTACTAAAAAACCAGAATTTACAAATTCATCTTTTGTTAAAAGTACAGATGACCGTTCTACAGCTACTGATTATGTTTATGATTTAAATTTAAATCCAATGGCTGGTGGATCTGTTGCGGAAAGTTTATTAAAACTTTATGTAGGAACATCTATAAAGAATGCACCATCAAAAGGTGATTCACTACCAGTGAAGACAGAGTTTATCAGTGGTGGAAATGTCTTATCTACAAAAACAGCAACAGCTACTTTTGATTATTTATCAGAAATTATTTATCGAGAAAAAGATACAAGAGAAAAATTGGTGAAAAATTATTTATCACAGGACCAACGTGAATACAAACTCGGTTCTGTTGTTAATGGTAAATTAACTCCTGTAAAAACTCCTTTTAGAATTCCATTAATTATGACAAATGAACCATTCTTCAATAGTGGAGAAGCTGATGGGTGGAATCAAAATGGTAATGGTCGATTAACAAGTTATGATTATACAATTAGTGGAATTCCAGAGTTTTTAGAATTAGACCCTAATGCTCCTAATAATTCAAAATGGACACTAGAAAATGGAGTAGCTACCTTACATCCAGATCAAACTCGTGGAATTAATCAAATTTTAGTCTATGCCGGACCTGTATTAAGATTAAAAGAGGGTGCCTTAAGTACACCAGAGGAAATTGCAAAGGTTATTGAGTCTAATGGAACAAAAGGCTATAATGCTAAAATTGTTTATAAAGCTGTAGGACATAGACCAGATGGTTCATCATTCACACAAACGCTAGAAAATCCTGATGGTTTTAGAATCTATGCGGGTGATGGTGCTCCTTCGATTGGTAATATGGATGATTACATTAACACACAATCGAATCAAAGACTATTTTCAAATGCTAGTAATGTAGATACATTTGGCGCAACGTATACAGTTCCATATCATAAATTAAAAGCGGATGGTGGAACATTACCGAGTCAATATTTAAGTTATCTTATCCCGAAAGATCAAGAAGGAAATTATTTTACTAGATTTAAAATGTATCAAGTTGCAACGAATGAATTAGAAAATGGAAATGCCGGATTAAAAGGATATCATGCAGGATATAAAGATTTACGTGGGCAATTTAAAGAGAACTTTAAGTTATATGGAGTCAATGAGAATAACCAGGCGGAATTAATTAAAGAATATATGAATATTGACGAATTATTTAGTGAAATTACTATTAATCCAGATAAAAGATATAATCATTTAATTTTAAAAACTCCTGGAATTGTTGATGAACTACAAGATAGAAATCAACCTTCTAAAACAATTATAGGATTAACAACAAATTTAGATGTAACAGTAGGTACTTGGAAAGAAAAAGCAAAAGATCCAAATATTCAGCGTTATGAAGATAAAATTTCTCAAGTATTAGCTGCTGAAAATACATTAGAAAGTGCTGTTGCAACACAACGCCCTAATACGGGAGCAAGTAATCCAGCAGTACACACAAAAGAAGCGACAACATTACGTTTATCAATGGATCAAATTGGTAAACGGGACTTGTCAAAAGATAATTTAACACGAGGAAAAAATATTCCAATTACAGTAAGTTATGAAGCACCAGATTATTTTTACTTAGCAGAATCTGATAAAAATGGTATAAAAACATATGACTTACAAAAATTAGATCCAAATATTAATAAAACAAGTGTAATGTTACTAGCAGATCCAAAGTTACCATTGAAAGACTTTAGATTGACAGCGGACAATCGTTTATTATCAAGTACATCAATTTATTATGGTGGAGTAAATAGTGAAGATGGTAATTGGGCTTATAATCGAATAAAAGAAAATTATGATACTGTAAATCCAACGCGTATTATTGAAAATTATAAAGGAACTGGTAAACGTGCCTATATTTTCGAATCAAAAGATTTAGGGTTATCTAGCTTTGATTTAAATCGTGATGGATGGATTAAAGGTGGAACTTATAAACCAGCGGCATTAACTTTTGAAGTAGAAAATAATGGTCAAATTCAAAGTGGAACATATAATATAGAATCTTATCTTGTGTGGAATAGTGATGCTGAAACTTTATTTGGTAATGATCGTTCTTTAAATGCAGATTATGTAGAAGGCCATGAATCAGGTCGAACAATTGCAAAAGCAAATATTAATGTTACGATGAATAATGTAATTGAGTATTCAACATCATTAACGATTTCTAAACCAGGGACAACAGGTACACGAGGGATTATTGATGTGAAGAATGGACAACAAGTTATTCTAACACCTCAAATTGAGAACTTAACAGATACTCCTCAAAAAATCAAAGAAGCAGTTGTTTTAATTCCTAAGAGTGAAGCAGTAACGTATTTAGAAGGACCTATTGCTGAGAATTCAGATGAGTATGATATAGAATATACGACATCAACTGCAGCTGATAAAACTACAGGAACTTACGTAACTGCTGATCAAATCACAAATTGGAAAGATGTTACTGCCGTTAAATATAAATTTAAAAAAGATTATACGGTAACAAAACAACATGGCTTTACACATAACTTTAATCTTCGAGTTGATCCTGAAAATCAAAACTTTGTTAAAAGTACATCGCAAATTTTCTTGAAGAATAATCAAAATGTATGGTTAGAATCGAATATTGTCGGATTAAGAACAGAAGACGTTCGTGGTAAATTAGAAGTTCGTTATATCAATAATAGAAAAGATGACATTCTACCAAAAATTTCTAAAAGAGATTTTGCAGGAGAACCATATACTACGACAAAAGAAGATCTCATAAATTATGGTAATATTCCGTATTTATTTAAAGAGATTCAAGCGGACTCAGTTCTAGAAACAGGAACTTATGAAAGACAAGTAACGAAAAAAGTTACGTATGTCTATGAGGAAGCAACATTTAAAGAAGAAAGCAAAACGATTACTCGTACAATTAACTATCTTGAAAAGAATAATGAGAGTAATGTAGTTGCTAATCCTGTTGTACAAAATATTACAGTTACGAGAAAAGTTTACACAGGTAAAGAAACAGGCCGAGTAGTAGAAGGTCCATGGGAATATAGAACTGATGATTATCAACCAAACTGGCCAAGAACAAATTCACCTAGAGTACCTAATTTTGAAGCTCCAGATAGAGAATTTATCGATAGAGTCTTAGTTTCTCAGGAACTGATTAATAACGGTAATGTAGTTGAAAATGTATATTATGAAAAAATTATTCCAGTTGGTGGAGATGTAGTTGCAAAATATGTTATCGAAGGAACAACAACTGAATTAAAACAAGAAACAGATGTTGCTAAGGGATTAAAAGTTGGAAAAGAATATACTTCAACAGCGCCAGCAGCAGGTGAAGAATTAACAGCTACTGATGGAAAAGTTTATGTATATAAAGGTCATAAAACTACATCAGCTGCAGAAACGGGTACAGTTACAGCAGATAAACAAGAAGTAGTTTATGAGTACGCACCAAAAATAGGTGGAGATGTAGAAGTTAAGTACGTCATCGCAGGAACAGAAGAAAACCTAAAAGATCCAGTAACATTAGTAACAGGTAGACAAGTAGGAAGTGACTACACTGCGACAAAAGATGCAACTATTACAAAAGAAGATGGAAGAGTTTATAAACTTGTTGCAGCAAATAATGGACTAAAAACAGGTTCAGCTGGTGAAACTGGTAAAGTAACTACAGAAAAACAAACAGTTACTTATGAGTATGAGTTACAAAAAGGAAACGTAACAGTAACTTACAAAGATACAGAAGGTAATACAATTGAAGGCTACGAAACACCAAAAGATGCAGAAAAAGATGCACCAACAGGAAAAGACTTCAATACAGCAACAGAAGCGTTGAAACCAGCTAAGATTACAACAGCAAGTGGCAAAGTATACAACTTAGTACCTGAAAGTACAGAAGGAAACGAAACAGGCAAAGTAACAGAAACACCACAAAATGTGACTTATGTATATAAACTAGCTAAAGGTGATGTAACAGTAACTTACAAAGATACAGAAGGTAACACAATTGAAGGCTACGAAACACCAAAAGATGCAGAAAAAGATGCACCAACAGGAAAAGACTTCAATACAGCAACAGACGCGTTGAAACCAGCTAAGATTACAACAGCAAGTGGCAAAGTATACAACTTAGTACCTGAAAGTACAGAAGGAAACGAAACAGGCAAAGTAACAGAAACACCACAAAATGTGACTTATGTATATAAACTAGCTAAAGGTGATGTAACAGTAACTTACAAAGATACAGAAGGTAATACAATTGAAGGCTACGAAACACCAAAAGATGCAGAAAAAGATGCACCAACAGGAAAAGACTTCAATACAGCAACAGACGCGTTGAAACCAGCTAAGATTACAACAGCAAGTGGCAAAGTATACAACCTAGTACCAGCACGTACAGAAGGAACTGAAAGTGGAAAAGTAACAGAAACACCACAAAATGTGACTTATGTATATAAACTAGCTAAAGGTGATGTAACAGTAACTTACAAAGATACAGAAGGTAATACAATTGAAGGCTACGAAACACCAAAAGATGCAGAAAAAGATGCACCAACAGGAAAAGACTTCAATACAGCAACAGAAGCGTTGAAACCAGCTAAGATTACAACAGCAAGTGGTAAAGTATATAACTTAGTACCAGAAAGTACAGAAGGAAACGAAACTGGCAAAGTAACAGAAACACCACAAAATGTGACTTATGTATACAAACTAGCTAAAGGTGATGTAACAGTAACTTACAAAGATACAGAAGGTAACACAATTGAAGGCTACGAAACACCAAAAGATGCAGAAAAAGATGCACCAACAGGAAAAGACTTCAATACAGCAACAGAAGCGTTGAAACCAGCTAAGATTACAACAGCAAGTGGCAAAGTATACAACTTAGTACCTGAAAGTACAGAAGGAAACGAAACAGGCAAAGTAACAGAAACACCACAAAATGTGACTTATGTATATAAACTAGCTAAAGGTGATGTAACAGTAACTTACAAAGATACAGAAGGTAATACAATTGAAGGCTACGAAACACCAAAAGATGCAGAAAAAGATGCACCAACAGGAAAAGACTTCAATACAGCAACAGAAGCGTTGAAACCAGCTAAGATTACAACAGCAAGTGGCAAAGTATACAACTTAGTACCTGAAAGTACAGAAGGAAACGAAACAGGCAAAGTAACAGAAACACCACAAAATGTGACTTATGTATATAAACTAGCTAAAGGTGATGTAACAGTAACTTATAAAGACACTGAAGGTAACAAGATTCCAGGGTATGAAACACCTAAGACAGTGGAAACACAATCACCAACAGGAAAAGAGTACACTACTGTAACAGAAGCGTTGAAACCAAGTAAGATTACAACACCAGATGGAAAAGTATACAACTTAGTACCAGCACGTACAGAAGGAACAGAAAGTGGAAAAGTAACAGAAGAACCACAAAACGTAACTTATGTATATGAATTAGCTAAAGGTAATGTAACAGTAACTTACAAAGATACTGAAGGTAATACAATTGAAGGCTACGAAACACCAAAAGATGCAGAAAAAGCTGCACCAACAGGAAAAGACTTCAATACAGCAACAGACGCGTTGAAACCAGCTAAGATTACAACGCCAAGTGGCAAAGTATACAACTTAGTACCTGAAAGTACAGAAGGAAATGAAACTGGCAAAGTAACAGAAACACCACAAAATGTGACTTATGTATATAAACTAGCTAAAGGTGATGTAACAGTAACTTACAAAGATACTGAAGGTAATACAATTGAAGGCTACGAAACACCTAAGGACGCAGAAAAAGATGCACCAACAGGAAAAGACTTCAACACAGCAACAGACGCGTTGAAACCAAGTAAGATTACAACGCCAAGTGGCAAAGTATACAACCTAGTACCAGCACGTACAGAAGGAAACGAAAGTGGAAAAGTAACAGAAGAACCACAAAACGTAACTTATGTATACGAATTAGCTAAAGGTGATGTAACAGTAACTTACAAAGATACAGAAGGTAACAAGATTCCAGGGTATGAAACACCTAAGACAGTGGAAACACAATCACCAACAGGAAAAGAGTACACTACTGTAACAGACGCGTTGAAACCAAGTAAGATTACAACGCCAGATGGAAAAGTATACAACTTAGTCCCAGCACGTACAGAAGGAAACGAAAATGGTAAAGTAACAGAAACACCACAAAACGTGACTTATGTATATGAATTAGCTAAAGGTAATGTAACAGTAACATACAAAGATACAGAAGGTAATACAATTGAAGGCTACGAAACACCAAAAGATGCAGAAAAAGATGCACCAACAGGAAAAGACTTCAATACAGCAACAGACGCGTTGAAACCAAGTAAGATTACAACACAAGATGGAAAAGTATACAACCTAGTACCAGCACGTACAGAAGGAACAGAAAGTGGAAAAGTAACAGAAGAACCACAAAACGTAACTTATGTATATGAATTAGCTAAAGGTGACGTAACAGTAACTTATAAAGATACTGAAGGTAACAAGATTCCAGGTTATGAAACACCTAAGACTGTGGAAACACAATCACCAACAGGAAAAGAGTATACTACTGTAACAGAAGTGTTGAAACCAAGTAAGATTACAACGCCAGATGGCAAAGTATACAACCTAGTACCAACACGTACAGAAGGTACTGAAAAAGGTAAAGTAACGGAAGAACCACAAAACGTAACCTATGTATATGAATTAGCTAAAGGTAACGTAACAGTAACTTACAAAGATACTGAAGGTAACAAGATTCCAGGTTATGAAACACCTAAGACTGTGGAAACACAATCACCAACAGGAAAAGAGTATACTACTGTAACAGAAGTGTTGAAACCAGCTAAGATTACAACGCCAGATGGCAAAGTATACAACCTAGTACCAACACGTACAGAAGGTACTGAAAAAGGTAAAGTAACGGAAGAACCACAAAACGTAACCTATGTATATGAATTAGCTAAAGGTAACGTAACAGTAACTTACAAAGATACTGAAGGTAACAAGATTCCAGGTTATGAAACACCTAAGACTGTGGAAACACAATCACCAACAGGAAAAGAGTATACTACTGTAACAGAAGTGTTGAAACCAAGTAAGATTACAACGCCAGATGGCAAAGTATACAACCTAGTACCAACACGTACAGAAGGTACTGAAAAAGGTAAAGTAACGGAAGAACCACAAAACGTAACCTATGTATATGAATTAGCTAAAGGTAACGTAACAGTAACTTACAAAGATACTGAAGGTAACAAGATTCCAGGTTATGAAACACCTAAGACTGTGGAAACACAATCACCAACAGGAAAAGAGTATACTACTGTAACAGAAGTGTTGAAACCAGCTAAGATTACAACGCCAAGTGGCAAAGTATACAACCTAGTACCAACACGTACAGAAGGTACTGAAAAAGGTAAAGTAACAGAAACCCCACAAAATGTAACCTATGTATATGAATTAGCTAAAGGTAACGTAACAGTAACTTACAAAGATACTGAAGGTAACAAGATTCCAGGTTATGAAACACCTAAGACTGTGGAAACACAATCACCAACAGGAAAAGAGTATACTACTGTAACAGAAGTGTTGAAACCAAGTAAGATTACAACGCCAGATGGCAAAGTATACAACCTAGTACCAACACGTACAGAAGGTACTGAAAAAGGTAAAGTAACGGAAGAACCACAAAACGTAACCTATGTATATGAATTAGCTAAAGGTAACGTAACAGTAACTTACAAAGATACTGAAGGTAACAAGATTCCAGGTTATGAAACACCTAAGACTGTGGAAACACAATCACCAACAGGAAAAGAGTATACTACTGTAACAGAAGTGTTGAAACCAAGTAAGATTACAACGCCAGATGGCAAAGTATACAACCTAGTACCAACACGTACAGAAGGTACTGAAAAAGGTAAAGTAACGGAAGAACCACAAAACGTAACCTATGTATATGAATTAGCTAAAGGTAACGTAACAGTAACTTACAAAGATACTGAAGGTAACAAGATTCCAGGTTATGAAACACCTAAGACAGTGGAAACACAATCACCAACAGGAAAAGAGTATACTACTGTAACAGAAGTGTTGAAACCAAGTAAGATTACAACGCCAGATGGCAAAGTATACAACCTAGTACCAACACGTACAGAAGGTACTGAAAAAGGTAAAGTAACGGAAGAACCACAAAACGTAACCTATGTATATGAATTAGCTAAAGGTAACGTAACAGTAACTTACAAAGATACTGAAGGTAACAAGATTCCAGGTTATGAAACACCTAAGACTGTGGAAACACAATCACCAACAGGAAAAGAGTATACTACTGTAACAGAAGTGTTGAAACCAGCTAAGATTACAACGCCAGATGGCAAAGTATACAACCTAGTACCAACACGTACAGAAGGTACTGAAAAAGGTAAAGTAACGGAAGAACCACAAAACGTAACCTATGTATATGAATTAGCTAAAGGTAACGTAACAGTAACTTACAAAGATACTGAAGGTAACAAGATTCCAGGTTATGAAACACCTAAGACTGTGGAAACACAATCACCAACAGGAAAAGAGTATACTACTGTAACAGAAGTGTTGAAACCAGCTAAGATTACAACGCCAGATGGCAAAGTATACAACCTAGTACCAACACGTACAGAAGGTACTGAAAAAGGTAAAGTAACGGAAGAACCACAAAACGTAACCTATGTATATGAATTAGCTAAAGGTAACGTAACAGTAACTTACAAAGATACTGAAGGTAACAAGATTCCAGGTTATGAAACACCTAAGACTGTGGAAACACAATCACCAACAGGAAAAGAGTATACTACTGTAACAGAAGTGTTGAAACCAAGTAAGATTACAACGCCAGATGGCAAAGTATACAACCTAGTACCAACACGTACAGAAGGTACTGAAAAAGGTAAAGTAACGGAAGAACCACAAAACGTAACCTATGTATATGAATTAGCTAAAGGTAACGTAACAGTAACTTACAAAGATACTGAAGGTAACAAGATTCCAGGTTATGAAACACCTAAGACAGTGGAAACACAATCACCAACAGGAAAAGAGTATACTACTGTAACAGAAGTGTTGAAACCAGCTAAGATTACAACGCCAGATGGCAAAGTATACAACCTAGTACCAACACGTACAGAAGGTACTGAAAAAGGTAAAGTAACGGAAGAACCACAAAACGTAACCTATGTATATGAATTAGCTAAAGGTAACGTAACAGTAACTTACAAAGATACTGAAGGTAATACAATTGAAGGCTACGAAACACCAAAAGATGCAGAAAAAGATGCACCAACAGGTAAAGACTTCAATACAGCAACAGAAGCGTTGAAACCAAGTAAGATCACAACGCCAAGTGGCAAAGTATACAACCTAGTACCAACACGTACAGAAGGTACTGAAAAAGGTAAAGTAACAGAAACCCCACAAAACGTAACATATGTATATGAGGTGGAACCAAACAAACCGGTGGAACCAACAAAACCAACTCCTGAAGTGAAGGAAAAAATAACATCATATGTAGATGAAAAAGGAAAAGAAATCAACCCATCCGATAAAGGAACAAAGGATAAGAAAGACATTCCAGAGTACACATTCAAAGAAACGAAGAAAGATAAAGATGGAAATACAATTCATGTATATACTAAGAAATCTTCTTCAACACCATATTCACCAACACCTTCAACTCCAAGTAATGAAGAAAGTAAATCAACAGTTTGGAAAGATACTGAAGGTAATATTCTAAAACCTCAAGAAGATGGTACAAAAGATAAGGGAACATTTACTGGCTATGAATATGTCAAGACTATTTTAGTTGGAAATGTAACAACTCATATCTTTAAGAAAGTGATTACTCCAATTCATGATGAAACCCCTTCTCATTCAGATGTTCCTGGACAATCAGATATCCCAGAACATTCAGATGTAACAGCGACATCAGATAAATCAACTCAAATAGCGAATTCAAATGAATCAACATTTGTAGATGGTAAACGGGAACTTCCGAATACAGGTACTCAATCATCAACTTCATCTCTCCTTCTTGGAGCTTTAGCTGCAATGACTGGTTTAGGATTAGTTTCAAGACGTCGTAAAGATGATAAAGAGTAAGAAATGATATAAAGCGTAATAAGTCGCTTATCTATCATTCTGAAGTTTATGATGAACAAGAAAAAAGCCTTTCCTCTATTTCTAGGGGAAGGGCTTTTTGAGTACGACGGACATATCATATATCGGAAGCGCCCAATAACGAGACATATTGAAAAATCTCCAGCCTAGAGAACTCACTGATAGTTCCTAATCTGGAGATTATTTTTTTACTCTTCTTTCAACTTGGCCAATTCCTGTGCAAGTAGTTTAAGGGCAACTTGTGGGTTGGCTTGTCCTTTAGTTGCCTTCATAAGGAATCCTGTGAAGGCCTTGTCTGCGTTGCGTTTGCCTGACTTGAAGTCAGCAACTGCGGCTTCGTTATCCGCAAAGACTTGGTGGATGATTGGGATTAAGATATCTGGATCTGAGATTTGAACCATGCCTGCTTTCCACGTATTCACGCGCGCCACCGCCATTTTTAGCTAGGTGGACAAAGACTTTCTTGGCAATCTTAGACGAGATCGTGCCGTCTTCAATGATGGCAATCATTTCAACCAAGTTTTCTGGCGTTAGTTCGATTTGTTCAAGTGTCTTGCCTTCAGCATTCAAGAACTGAGCGACTTCGCCTTGGAGCCAGTTAGAGACTTGTTTGGCATCACCACCTAGAGCGACAGCTTTTTCAAAGAAGTCAGAAGTGACCTTGTTTGCAGTCAACTGGCTAGCATCGTAGTCTGATAAGCCAAGGTCAGAGACGTAGCGTGCACGGCGTTCTTTTGGAAACTCTGGTAACTCTGTACGCATTTCCTCAATCCACTCGTCTGAGATTTCAAAGAGGGGTAGGTCTGGTTCTGGGAAGTAGCGGTAGTCAGCAGCGCCTTCCTTGACACGCATGAGGATGGTTGCTTTATTTGCTTCATCGTAACGGCGTGTTTCTTGGCGGATTTGACCACCTGAGCGAAGGATTTCAGCTTGGCGTTGGACTTCATATTCAAGACCTTTACGAACATTTGAGAAGGAGTTGAGGTTTTTCAACTCTGTCTTGGTACCGAATTTCTCTTGACCATAAGGACGAAGGGAGATGTTGGCATCCACACGCATAGAACCTTCTTCCATCTTAACGTCAGAAATGCCAGCGTACTGGATAACTTCCTTGAGGGCAGTTAGGTAAGCATAGGCTTCTTCAGGCGAACGCATATCAGCTTCAGATACAATCTCGATCAATGGCACCCCTTGGCGGTTGAGGTCAACATAAGAGTAGCCGTCTGTACCGTGTGTGTTTTTACCAGCGTCTTCCTCTAGGTGGGCACGCTCGATACCGATTTCTTAGTCGTACCGTCTTCTAGCTCGACTTCAATCCAGCCGTTATAACCGATTGGCTCATCGAACTGAGAAATTTGGTAGGCTTTTGGATTATCAGGGTAGAAGTAGTTCTTGCGGTCAAAGTGCATCTTTTTGTGGATGTCCATATTGAGGGCAAGAGCAGCCTTGATACCGGCATCAACAACACCTTTATTGAGAACTGGCAGAACTCCTGGGAAAGACCAGTCAATCACGTTGGTATTGGCATTTTGGTCATTTCCAAAGTGGGCAGAAGTAGGTGAGAAGATTTTTGAATTGGTGTTGAGCTCTACGTGGACTTCAAGTCCAATGACTGTTTCAAAGTTCATTAGTTGTCACCTCCAAAAATCACGGGTTGTTGTTTGTGGTAGTCTGTTGTTGCTTCAAAGGCAGCTGCTGCTTGGTAAATAGTCTCTTCTGAGTACTTAGGACCAATCAATTGCAGACCAACAGGTAGACCTTGAGAGAATCCAGCAGGAATCGAAATTCCAGGCAATCCTGCCAAGTTTACAGGTATAGTCAAGAGGTCAGCCAAGTACATGGCAACTGGGTCGTGGTTGAGTGAGTCCAAGTCATAAGCAACACTTGGAGCAGTTGGACCCAAAATCAAGTCATAATTTGCGAAGACTTTTTCGAAATCTTGAATGATGAGGGTACGGACCTGTCCAGCTTTCTTGTAGTAGGCATCGTAGTAACCTGATGAAAGGCTGAAAGTACCCAGCATGATACGACGTTTCACTTCTTCACCGAAACCTTGGCTACGGCTGTTTACATAGATTTCATCAAGGTTGGTCGCATCCTCTGCACGATAGCCGTAACGGATACCATCAAAACGTTGCAAGTTTGATGAAGCTTCAGATGAAGCGATGATGTAGTAGACGGCAACCCCGTATTTAGAGTGAGGCAGGCTGACTTCTTCAACGATAGCACCCAGTTTTTCAAAGTGCTTAGCAGCATTAAGAATGGTTTCCTTAACCTCTGGGTCAATCCCTTTACCAAGGTATTCCTTAGGCAAAGCAATTTTCATACCCTTGATGTCTTGACCGATTTTTGAAGTAAAGTCGGCAATGCGGACAGGAGCAGAAGTAGAGTCTTTAGCGTCTTCGCTGGCAATAGCATTGAGCAAGAGAGCATTTTCCTTAACAGTAGGAGCAAAAGGTCCAATCTGGTCTAATGAGCTACCAAAGGCAATGAGACCGAAACGAGAAACCGTTCCGTAGGTTGGTTTGAGACCGACAATCCCATTGAAGGCAGCAGGTTGGCGGATAGAACCACCAGTATCAGATCCAAGAGACAAGCGGACTTGCCCAGAAGCTACGGCTGCGGCAGAACCACTTGATGAGCCACCAGGAACTTTGCTGTGGTCCCAAGCATTTTTAGTGGCACCATAGTGAGAAGTTTCACCTGAACCACCCATAGCAAATTCGTCCATGTTGGTTTTCCCAACGACAATCATGCCTTTAGCCTTTGCATTGGCAACCGCAGTCGCATCAAAGATTGGCTCATAGTTGTAGAGCATTTTTGAGGCTGCAGTTGTAAGAATACCGTCTGTAGAGATATTATCTTTGACAGCAAGTGGAATTCCTGAAAGGATGTTATCAGCATCAATTCCAGCTTCATCAATAGCTTTGGCTTGAGCAAGAGCCTGCTCCTCAGCGATGGTAATAAAAGCGTTGATAGCTGTCTCGCGAGACTTGATATCTTCAAGCGTTGCTTGGGTCAATTCAGTTGCTGAAATCTCCTTAGAGACAAGGAGATTGTGCAAGTTTTCAATGGTTTTATTGTTGAAAGTCATTAGGCATCTCCTCCATCGTCTAGGATAGCTGGTACCTTGATATAGTAATTGTCTTTTTCAGGTACGTTTTTAAATAAGCGATCACGGTCTGTTCCTTCTTCGGCCACATCAGGGCGGAGTACAGTCTTGCGGTCAGCCATGGTCGTAGTAGGTGCGACACCAGTTGTGTCAACTTCGCCCAGCAACTCAACCATGTCAACAATCTTAGACAAGGTGGTCGCAAAGGCGGCAGTTTCTTCTTCAGAGAATCGTAATTTTGAAAGATTGGCAACGTGTGTTACCTCTTCTTGCGTAATTTTCATCTTGCATCCTTTCGTGAAATGATGATTTTTAGTCTGTTCTATTTTACCATATTTTCCTATAAATAAGGGAGGGAAAGATGAAAAAAGACATCTGGCGAGTCGAGAAAGAGGTTTTTAAAAGAGACAAAAAAATAGCCGTTCTAACTTTGGCGAGTTAACGAGCTATTTTTTAGTTATGTAACTACAGTCACCGTCTTAAACGGCTTTGTAGGGTGTTGTTGACGCAACACCTTTTTCTATATTCATTGTAACATTTATTTTAAAGATTACAAGGGGAGTAGGATGGTTAGTACCTAAGTGGGGCAATAGTTGAATAGTAGGCATTAAAATTGCTAGATAGTTTTTGTTTGTTGTTGATTAGCAAACTAAGATTCTTTGATTTTAATATGCACTCTTTTGGTATTCATTCCATAAAGCATGAAGTTCAACTGCATTTTCTAAGACATATTGCCTTATCATTTTTAGGTCTTTTGCTTTTGCTTTACCATCTCTCAGTTCACCGTTCAGAAACATTGAACCCACTTCTTCTCCGTGGATATAAAAGTGAATATGCGCTTTTTGACCTTTATGGTTATGTTCGTTAGGACGAATTTCAATACCATACTTTTATACTCAATAAAAATCAAAGAGGAAACTAGAAAGCTAGGCGCAGGCAGTACTTGAGTACGACAAGCCGACGCTGACGTGGTTTGAAGAGATTTTTGAAGAGTATTAAGAAAGAATATTTAGGCATGTAGTAGTCCCACGTAGTCCTTCCATGTTTCAAGGTAGTTATCGCGATTTAACTCAATTTGCTTTTGAGCAAAACGAATGTCATAGTCTGCCAAGTCCAAATTTTCCAATACTTCTCCAGTTAGAATATTAAAGGTTCCGATTAATTCATCGTCATCATACATACGTAAAATAGGGTTGCTTGGATTCTTGTAAATATCATCTTTCGTCACTTCTAAATTGGTTAGACCAAATTCTTTTAACATGATTACTTCTCCTTTTTGTTTTATTATATCATTTTTGCTTGAATTGTCACAGTTTTCGACATATTGACCTATAAGAAATAACTTTTATTCAAGTAAACTCTGACATAAAATAGAAATTGAAAAAAATGCTAAAATCCGATATAATGGAGTGTTGAAAGGAATGGTAAAATCCAATGTAAAAATCATTCTTAGCTATTGAAACAAGAAAAATAGAGAATCAAAGAAAGAGAACTTATGAATATTCAAGAAGAAATTAAGAAACGTCGTACCTTTGCCATCATCTCTCACCCGGACGCGGGGAAACAACCATCACGGAGCAGTTGCTCTATTTTGGTGGCGAGATTCGTGAGGCTGGTACGGTTAAAGGTAAGAAAACAGGGACTTTTGCCAAGTCTGACTGGATGGATATCGAGAAGCAACGTGGGATTTCGGTTACTTCATCTGTTATGCAATTTGACTACGATGGTAAGCGCGTCAATATCCTCGACACGCCAGGACACGAGGACTTCTCAGAAGATACCTATCGTACCTTGATGGCGGTGGATGCTGCGGTCATGGTCGTGGACTCTGCCAAGGGTATCGAGGCCCAAACTAAGAAATTGTTTGAAGTTGTCAAACACCGTGGTATTCCGGTTTTTACCTTTATGAATAAGCTGGACCGTGACGGTCGTGAGCCACTGGACCTCTTGCAAGAATTGGAAGAAGTCTTGGGTATTGCAAGTTATCCGATGAACTGGCCAATCGGTATGGGGAAAGCCTTTGAAGGGCTCTATGACCTTTATAACCAACGCTTGGAACTTTATAAAGGGGATGAGCGTTTTGCCAGTCTTGAAGATGGGGACAAGCTTTTTGGTAGTAACCCTTTCTACGAGCAAGTCAAGGATGATATTGAACTTTTAAATGAAGCTGGAAATGAGTTTTCAGAGGAAGCTATTCTAGCTGGAGAATTGACACCTGTCTTCTTCGGTTCGGCTCTTACTAACTTTGGTGTGCAGACCTTCCTTGAGACTTTTCTTAAGTTTGCTCCAGAACCACATGGGCATAAGAAAACAGACGGTGAAATTGTGGATCCTTACGACAAGGATTTCTCAGGATTTGTCTTTAAATCCAAGCCAACATGGACCCTCGTCACCGTGACCGTATCGCCTTTGTCCGTATCGTATCAGGTGAATTTGAGCGTGGCATGAGTGTCAACCTGCCTCGTACTGGTAAGGGTGCCAAACTGTCTAATGTTACTCAGTTTATGGCGGAAAGTCGTGAGAATGTGACCAATGCCGTAGCAGGTGATATTATCGGGGTTTACGATACAGGTACTTATCAGGTTGGGGATACCTTGACAGTTGGAAAAAATAAGTTTGAATTTGAACCCCTGCCAACCTTTACTCCTGAAATTTTCATGAAGGTTTCTGCTAAGAATGTCATGAAGCAAAAATCCTTCCACAAGGGGATTGAACAATTGGTGCAAGAAGGAGCCGTTCAGCTCTATAAGAATTATCAAACAGGCGAGTACATGCTAGGTGCTGTGGGGCAACTCCAGTTTGAAGTCTTTAAACACCGCATGGAAGGCGAGTACAATGCAGAAGTGGTTATGAGCCCAATGGGGAAAAAGACCGTTCGTTGGATTAAGCCTGAGGACTTGGATGAACGGATGTCGTCAAGCCGAAATATCTTGGCAAAAGATCGTTTTGACCAGCCAGTCTTCCTCTTTGAAAATGACTTTGCTCTTCGTTGGTTTGCAGATAAGTATCCAGATGTAGAGTTGGAGGAAAAGATGTAGATCGCCAAAGTTACTTGATTGTGTAACAATCTAAGTAACTAACGCCAAGTTTCTATGGAACTTGGCTAGGCGCTCCACTAGTAAAGTTTTACGAATAATATCGATTCGTAAAACTTTACGTCGTAACTGGTAGTGAGTGGTCTAGCTAACTGCCTTACTAACTACGTTTGGCAAATGAAATTGATTTGCCAAACTCCGTGTCGTAGTGTAACAATCGGCTTACCTAAATGCTTTGCCGTCATAATGGGAAGTAAGCTCCCTAAACATATGATGGGAATAAAAAAGAAATGAGATAGAGAATGAGAGAAGAGAAAAAAGCGATTGTCTTAGGTGCAGATAATGCTTATATGAATAAAGTTGAGACTACGATAAAATCCCTATGTGTTCATCATGATAATCTTAAGTTTTATGTTTTCAATGATGACCTTCCGAGAGAATGGTTCCAATTGATGGAAAAAAGACTAGAGATTTTGAACAGTGAGATTGTGAACGTTCAGATTGACAGTAGTATTCTGAAAGATTATCGCCTACCCTTTGAGGGACTTTCTTACGCTACCTTCTTTAGGTATTTTATCCCAAAGTATGTAAGTGAGTCTCGTGTACTGTATTTAGACTCGGATATTATCGTAAGAAAACCGATAGATGAGTTGTGGGACTTGGACTTGACAGATATCCCTTTAGCAGCAGTTAGAGATGATTTTTATACACATATTTTTAATGCTGGTTTTTTATTAATCAACAATGACATGTGGAGAGCAGAAAATGTCACGCAAGACCTGATTCAGTTAACCAACCAATACCATCAAACAGATTTTGGAGATCAGGGAATTTTGAACCGCCTCTTTGAGAATCGATGGAAAGAACTAGACTCTAGTTATAATTTCATGGTAGGAATGGATACTATTGCCTACTTTCAAAATAAAAATGATTGGTATCCACACGCTGAGTTACTGGAAGCTTCTGCAAAAATGATTCATTATACAGGGAAGAAACCTTGGCAACAAATTACAATCAACCGTCTAAGAGAAGAATGGTGGTTTTACTATGGTTTAGAATGGTCGGATGTCTTGTTAAGAAAATTTTCTCTAGAGTCAGGCTATAGAGGACTAGTGAAAAAGGTACGAGCTTGTACTGCGGTTGTGACTGCAACATTAGAGATGCCTCATCTAGAATTTCTTGTGAAGAATTGTCCAGATGTAGAGTTTCATATTTTAGCGCCAACAGATTTTGCAGATTCTGTACTAGCCCTTCAAGTTTATACTAACGTAAGAGTTTATCCAAATTGCACGCTTTACAATGTAGATAGTGTTCTTTCCCAATTGGACTTCTATTTGGATATCAATGCTGGTCGTGAGGTGTCTGATGTGATAAGTAAAGCTAAGGCAAGACAACTTCCTATTTTAGCCTGGGATACAACGAATCGTGATACAGAATCATACAGCCAAATTGCATCTGAGGAGAATCCTCAAGAAATGCTTGAACTCATAGAAAAACTGCTATCGAAGTGATAGTCTTTAAGATTAGACAAAATCCATACGGTATTAGTCACTATGATAGATTGACCTAAAAATGTTACTTCTTATCGGGTGTAAAGTATAGAAAGGGAATTGATGAATCAATTACAGGAAAATCAACTGGCTAAAAAAGCTATTATTTTATGCTTTGATAGGCCGTATTGTGAACAAGCTATTGTAACCATTAAATCTTTATGCGCACATCAACGCGGATTACGGATATATGTATTTAATAAGGGGGATATTCCGCAAGAGTGGTTTTCTGCACTTCAAGGATGGTTGAAGCCCTTTGATTCGGAAATTGTCAATATTCGTTTACCAGAGGAAGAGTTAGCGATGAGGCATTTTAATCTTCAGAATAGCGCCCATATATCTGCTACGAAATTTTTGATTTATTATATCGCAGATTATGTTAAGGAGGATATAGCGCTTTATCTAGACTGTGATCTTATCGTAACAGGAAATGTGGTTCATCTTTTGGACTATGATTTAGATGGTTATTATATAGCGGCGGTTAATGATAGTGAACTGGATCCTAGAACAAATAAGGATGTTAAATGGGAACTGAATGCAGGTGTAATGCTTGTTAATATCAAACGTTGGAGACAAGAAAATGTTCGTGATTGGTTGTTAAACTTATCTGAGGAACACTATAAAGAAGTAAGAAATGCTGATCAATCTATTATGATTATGGCCTTTGGTCAAGAATGGTTACCGCTCGATGACACCTATAATTTTTTTGTAGGATATGATGTTTATGATAAAAGTGAATATAGACTTTCTCGTACAAGATTAGTAGATAATCAATTACCTTTAGTGTTACATTATATTGGTAGTGAGAAACCGTGGGGAACGATGAGCCGTAACCGATTTACTAGTCTATGGTGGTTTTACTATGGCTTGGACTGGTCAACGATTTTAAATACTCATCTATTTAACCTAGCCTTGTCAGAATATAATCACTCAATACTTCGTCCGAGATTAGTAGTTTTTACTACTGTTGAGGAATTAGAATGTTTAGACGAGCTTGTTCAGAGTTTACCTGAGTGTGATTTCGATATTTTTGCCCCAACTATGATGAGTAATGTTTTACTAGCTTATGGCCAGTATCCCAATGTTCACTTTTATCAAAGCTCTTTTAATCCGATAAAGTATGACAATGTATTAGAGACTGCACTAGCAGTGCTAGATATTAGCCAAGGAATGATCTGGCAAGACCCTATGGATATTGCATTGAAACTGAAGGTAGCAGTCCTTGCTTTCCCTCAGACCAATCATGTTGGAGAACAGGCACAAGTTTGTGAAACATCGCAACTAATGGTGGATCAAGTAAAACAGCTGATAGCATATAAGAAACATTTGAATATACTTTAGCCTATCGATAATCAGAGTCTAGCTATGAAACTCGGTAAGCTCAAAAAATCCTTATGTCTATAGAACAAAAAAATTGCTCTTAATTATAAATATGAAAAAAGGACTGTTCTGCTAATCAGAATGTCCTTTTTGTTCACAGTAGATTTGAATGATATTGTCAAGTAGCGTTTTATACTTATTCGAAATCAAAAAGTAACAAAAATGGTCAACTATTTGTTCTAATACTCTTCGAAAATCAAATTCAAACTACGTCAACGTCGCCTTGCCGTACTCAAGTACAGCCTGCGGCTAGTTTCCTAGTTTGCTCTTTGATTTTCATTGAGTATAAATCTATTAATTAGCATTTCAATCTTATCTTCAATCAAAATTAGTATTTTGAGCTGTGCGACATAAGTATATACATTGGAATTTCTATCTCTTATAACCTCTACTGTATTTTAGTAAAGTAATGAAAGAGTTTTTAGTTTAGACTTTGATATATATGTATCGAAAGTCAAAAAAGGTAAAAAACTGATCATCTTAATGAAGACTTATGATATGTATTGCTTTAAGAGTTCATTTAAGGCCTCTATGAATGCAGTAATGTGTTGCTCAAAAACGTAACTTTAAGGAGAATATAAAAGAGATATTTCCATGATAGAACGTATATCTAAACTGTAAAAAGCAAGTATTGAGACAAGGTAAAAACACAAAAAAATATGATAAAATATTGAATCGAGAATGAAAAAAAGCATAAAAAAACAAATCAAATTTTTTTATAAAATTTTTTTGGGAATTTCTATTAAAATTTTGTAACAAAAATTTAATATTTCTCAATTTAATAATATAAAAACGTTTAAAAAAACTCGATTTCAAAGTCAAAAAAAGGGCTTGGAATAATACTTTTAAGTGTATTTATAAAAAAATACGTGCAAATAACAAAAAAATATAAATGTAAATTACTAGGCAAAAAAACGTTTTTGTATACTGTTGAAAAAATTGACCTAAAAATGTATAATATAGTTTGGTATTTTATGACAAAATCCACATAAAAATGAATGGAAAGGAATCTAAAAATATGTTTTTTAGACGCCAAAACGGTGAATATAGAGAGACGGATCGTGTGACCCGTTTCAAATTGATCAAATCTGGTAAGCATTGGTTGCGTGCCTCGACCTCTCAATTTGGACTCTTTAAAGTTTTACGAGGCGGTGTAGATGCTGCTCAAGTTGTGACAGAGGTTGTGGAAGAACATAGCTCAAGTACTCTGACAGGCTTGGACATCCTGAGAGGAATAGCGGCAGCGGGAACGGTGCTTGGGGGAGCGATGGCTACCCAAGGACATGTATATGCAAATGAGAATGTAACGGTTGAAAAAGAAGTGGGAGGAGAAAAACCTCTTGCCTTGAGAGATTCAGCGGTTCTAGGAACAGTAAAAGATAAGACAGAAGAAGGAGCTACAGCCTCTACTCAGTCAACTACTACTGGTCAGTCAGAATCAACCTCTGCTAGTCAGTCTCAAAGTGTATCAGAGAGCGCTAGTCAGTCTCAAAGTGTATCAGAAAGTGCAAGTCAATCCTTAAGTGAATCAGCTTCTCTAAGTGAATCAGCTAGCCAATCAGCAACAATTTCTGAATCAAGCAAGCCTGCAACTGCAGAATCTGTAGCCACAGCTTCTTCAGAGACTGTTGCAAATAGTACAACTTCTACTCGTAAGGAAGAGCCATCTGCAAATACAGTTCTTACGGATGCTATCAATCGTAACTTGAATGCGATTGCTCATATTGGTCAGAGCCTAGATAAACCTACTTCTGTAGAAAATAGTTTAACGACAGCAACAACAGATGCAGCAGTTGCAGCATCTGCAAATGCAACAGTAACAAAAAAAGCTGAAGAAGATCGTAAAAAACTTTCTAAGATTTCAGCATCTATGGGTGAATTCCTAGCTAAGTCTATTGGTTTACCAAATACCGAATCAGCAGTTGCTAAGGTTAATGATGCCGTAACAGCTATCGAAGAAGCTCTTAAAAATCCAAATGCTGATCTGACAGCAGTTATCAAGCAAGCCAGAACAGCTGAAGCTTCTATTGCAAATGCGGTTCAACGTGCTACAAATGGAAAACGTAGTGCCTTGAATGGTAAGCAGATGGCACAGGGAGTTGGTTTCAGAGAAGTAGCGCCTGAAAATAGAAATCAAAACTTTGAAACCTCAACAGTTGGATATGTAGTATCGAAATCTGATGCGACTGCCCATAACTCTAAGGCTAATATCTATAAAGAAGGAACTTTCCTTTATGCGACTGAAGGAAGACAGGGAAATGAGCAGGCGCCAGGAAGAAGCAATATTGCTACTCGTGTTTTGGTTCAAGACATTAAAAAGAATGTCTACATGAAAGCAACTCGCTCAGGTCAAACAACGAACTGGGAAGTTATTTTCAACGAGGGTGGAGAACCACACGACAATCCATATTTCTACTTTACTGTACCAAAAGGTCACACCATTACACAAATGAACTTCTATCAAAAAGATAGAGCAAGTGGAGCATGGAATCTTTTGGGTACTGGAAATGGAGATTATGCCTTCCGTCACAATAGCAAGCAAGGTGATATGCGTTGGGCCGTAGGGAATGCCGATAATAACGGTGGTTCCTACTACTATAACGATGCCAGTGGTGTTGGGCCAAACGGTGTCGGAAAAGGAAATCTAACATCTCTACATGACTTTGCTCATGAAAATCCAGCGGTGTTTACCAAACAGATAAAATACCAGAGTCTGTGAAAAAAGCAGGTGATTTTGCTTTCCAAACAATCCAAGATGCAACCCAAAACATCTATGCTATTCACCCTAAAGGTTCTGCCCGTCTAGAAGGCTACCGTATCACTTATACAACGACAAGTGATACAAATACGAAAGACTACTATATGGCTGGTTTCCGTTCTTTGGAAAACTCACGTCATAGAAACTTCCTGCAGATGAACGGTTCTCAAGAACGTTATTATTTGCAATTGAAGAACGGTGTGCCAAATACCTTCCTAAAATGGGGTCGATTGAACGATTTTACCAGACCTAGTGGTCTTAATCAGATAGCAGAGATTTATGACCGAGTAGATGGAAGAAAAACGGAACTTTCTAACGCAGCAGTCACCTATGCTATTAATGGACGTAATGACAGTAGCACTGCTATCCAGTATAACGCGAATGAACGTTCTGGTATTAAACTTTCAAAAGGGAACTATACTCTGAAAGCAAATGTTCGAGGAGTTAATGGTACTTATGATATTCCTTTCCGTATTGTAACCCAGGCCGATGTCTTTGAACCTGTTATTAATGAGGGACTTACTTCAACTCAAATTGCCAAAGGGACACCTCTACGTGACGCGGCGTCAGTTATTCAAGGTTTGACAATGTATCGTCAACTGTTGATAGATTTGCGATGCCAGACGATATGGACGGGTACAAAACACAAGTAAACCAAAGCAATAGTGGGGCAGCAGTTCTACCAAACACGAACCGTGTTCCTTCTGGACAAAGTAATTCTCTTTCTAATTTAAATGTAACTTCTGTAAGCTGGGTAGGGAATGATAGAGAGTTTGGTACAGGCAACAATGAAGAAATGGCTGTTAAAGCAACTGTTAATGGAAAAACTGTCTACCTAACCTTGCCTGAAACAATGGATAAGAGCAAGTTGGGTTCAATCCTATCAGAAACTGAAAAACGAGAAGTCTTGAACAGTCATGGTTTGACTAATGCAACCTTTGCAACTGGTAAGGTCGGATTGACAAAACAAATCCAAGTTGTCTATAAAGATAATGAGGGTAATGACTCTATTGATACGAAAGATGTTTTCTTCGAGAATGTCGTAAAAGAGAGAACACCAGCAGCTCCTCAAATTGATACACCAGTTGATGGTAGTGTAACAATTACTCCACAGGCAAATACTGACCGTATGAAGGTTTCTTATACTCCTTCAGATGCCAACGCTCCTACTAATTTTAGTGTAAATAAAGTTGGTAATCAGTGGCAAACGACGGATACACTTCCGACGGGAGTAAGGCTAAATCCAAGTAATGGTGTGGTCTCTATTGCAGAACCAGAAGTGAAAGACCTTAGTCGTGTTACTGCAACAGGCTACAACTTCAACTCTGACGGAGCGACATCTAACGGAACAGCCCTAGCACCAGATGCAGTTGCTCCAACTATCAAAAATATCACTGCTAATAAAGGCGCAACGATTGAAGGGCACAAGATTATCGTTTACCGCGAAGAAGCCTTTGATGTTGATGTCAACTTGACGGATAACAGCGGTAAGTTGGAAAAAATCAAGGTAGATGATAGACAGACAACGACCTTTGATTTATCAACTTCTTTTGCAGTGAGAAATGAAGCACGCATCACAGATCCTTCAAAAGGAACCAATGTTGCCTTTACAGATAAAAGCAATAACTTGGGACATGCTGGAAATGCAACAGACGCCAGTCCATACAAGGTAAATATTAAAGGTCAAGTTGGTAAAGGTCAAACTGTCGCTGACAATGGTTCAACAGGATGGACTCGTTATATTTCTGGATATGATGCTTCTAGTTTAACCAATAATAATGCTGCTAATAACGATACAAACAATGCTTATGTCCGTATCGAGGTTCGTAAGCAGTCAGATAAGTATGTTCCGACGGCTGTGACAAACGCTAGACTAGACTTGCCAGAAAATGGCCAAGTATCAGGCTACCAACCAGCAGAAGCATACATTGCTAATAAATCTGCCTTGCCAGCTAAGGGAACAACTTCTGGAACTGCAATTAGCTACGCATGGAAGAATGGAGAAAATCTAACAGTTTCTAACGGACGCTTGACACGTACAGTTGTAGTAACCTATCCAGATGGTTCGACGGATGACGTGCCAGTTAACTTTACAGTAACGGACAACGTGGCACCGAAACTCCAAGTCCAAGGTTATGCCTTGCCAACCACAGAACCAGCAAATCCACTCTTTACAGTTTACCGTGGTGCACAATTCAACCCAATCTTCAAAGCATGGGATAACTCGGGTAACCTGAAGACTATGACCTTTACTGGAGATGCACTTCCTTCAGGTGTAACTGCTCAGGCCTTCGCAGCTCAAACAGATAAAACAGAAAGCGCTAAATACAGTGCCCGTCAGATTTCTGGAACAGTAGCCAACAATGCAGACCTAGGTGTTAAAACAACCCGAATCAATGTTTCTGATGGAACCAACACTTCTACCTACTACATGAAATATCGTGTGGTAGATGTTGTCAAGAAAAACCTTTCTAATAACAACGAAGTTTTGACTAACGTTAATACGAGACTTGGGGATGCCCATAATTATCTGGCAACTACGAATAATGGAACAGTCCAAGATGATACCTTCTTCCCAACAGGTATGAACTTTGAATGGGCCGGCAATAGAGGGGCAATAGATCCTAACGAAGTATTTAGCATTCCAGGTACATACACTCGTGTCGCCCAGGCGGTCTTCCCTGCAGAAACTAAGAACCAAAACAGTGAAACACGTACAACCTTCGCAGTTGACAAACAACAAACGGTTGTATTTAAGGTGAAACCAACAGCTCCAAACGGTGATGTAAACAGTCAAAATGGTAATGTTACGGTTACACCAAAGGCAAGTGAGACAACCACTAACCGTGTCAGCGTAACCTATACACCTACAGGATCGACAACAACTAAGACGATCGAAGCACAGAAAAACAATGGAAGATGGACGATTCCAAATGCTCCTACAGGAGTGACAATCGATCCAAACACGGGTGTAATCACTCTTCCAGATAGTGTTGTTAAAGATGGTACAGATGTGACCTCTAGAGCAACTGCGGATAATGTTACTAGTGATACTGACACAATACGTGCAATCGCCGTTGATACTACGCCACCAGTTATTAAAACATTTAAAAATAATGAAACAGCTGAGACTACAAGATTTACGGTAACAGCAGGAGAGCCACTCTCTGATACAGATATCCAACTTAGTGTGACGGATGCAGGTGTAGGGGTCAAAGAAGGCTATCCAACAGTAAATAATCTTCCAAAAGGTCTTCGCTATGAAAATGGTAAAATCGTAGGAACACCAGCTGTAGATCAAAAAGGGAAAACACTGAATACTAGGATTGCTGCACAGGATAAGAAAAATAATCCAGCAACCAAAGATATTTCCATCACTGTTCAAAGTCAGGCGGATAAGTACAGACCAGCAGCCAAAAACCAAACGGCAGATGGTGTTGGTAAATTCTATGCTGTTCAAGGCGAGACAGACTTGTCCCAACAAGATCCAAGAGACTTCCTTTCAGGTGATATCCCATCTAGTGCAACTGTAGCATGGAAAAATCTTGCAGACCAGACAGTAACTGACCCTACAACAAATAAAGTTGTACCGAAAGTATCTGAAGATGCAACAAACAAAACAGCTACTCTAGTCGTGACCTATGCAGACGGTTCGGTAGACGAAGTCAACTACAAGTATGATGTTTACAAAAAATTAGAACCATACACAGAACATGGTTTGACAGGTACCTTCTACTCAGTATTTGGCAAGAACAATAAATTGGGTGGACGTACAACTCAATATGTCAGAATTGAGGACCTTCCAAGAGGAACGAAATGGTCTTATACATATCAAAACAACAATGAAGGTCCTACAATCACTACAGGCTTCAATAGTCGTAACTTTGGTGCCCTCTGGTTGCACGAGACTAAAAATGGAGTTCAGGCCCGTCCTAGCAGCACAACTTACACAGTAACTGCTCAATATCCTAACGGACGTTTTGGAGCTGTAACGCCGTCAAATCCTGCCTTGACATCTGCTGCTTCCTTCACCTTCAATGATTATAAATATGAGGCAAAACAGGTCTATGAAACAACTGTTGGCGACGTTGACTCCCTCAGATATATCATTGATGACGCCCAACGAGCTGTTAAGCCAGTTGAAGGATCTCCAACAGCACCTGAAGCGACAACATTTACTTGGAAAGATGGAAAAGATCAGCTAGTGACAGAGATTGCCACTCCAGGTATCTATGCTCACCGTGTAGATATAGCCTTACCAGCTGATTCAAGTCCAGATAGAAGACACGAAGACGATCCTCAGGTTATCATCAAGGTTAAACCACAAGCACCAACTATCAAGGCTGATACAGTAACAGAAAAAGGTGGTTTGCCAGACCAAGCGATTACTGTAGAAAATGCCCTACCTGGTGCAACAGTCAACATGACTGTCGCTGGAGTAGCGCTTGCTCCGAAAACAGCTACTCAAGATGGAACGGTAACCTTTACTAAGGAAGACTTGGCAGCGGTATATGCAGCAAATAATGGTGTCCTTCCACAGGGAACCAACAATGTAACAGTGACTCAGTCAGTTAACAAACAAAATCCAGCTAATAACAATCGGATAGAGCCTGTGGTATCGGATGCTGCAACTGCAAGCATTACTGCTGAGCAGGTTAAACCTATCATTAAGAGCAACACGGTTAAAGTATGGGATAAAGCAACCAATACATGGAAAGAACTGACACCGACAACTGAGAAAGGATTGCCTACTTATACTTTCTATGCAGGTGATAAACTTCAGTTTGAAACGAAAGTTACTGATAACAGTGGTAAGATTGTTAAGACTACCATTCGTAATGGTTTTCCATATCAAGGAGAGTATTCGAATCTTCTGGATAATAAATGGGGTACGACAACAACTAACATGATTTCTACTCCTACTACTGCAACAGAAGATACTCCAGCGACCGTAACAAATGTAACAAATGAAGGATCAGTTAAACCAAATCTCGCTTATCAAGATTGGAGTATCACTCGTTCGATTAGAGCAGAGGACTCTCAGGGGCTATACGCAGAAGAAGGAGCTACATTCCGTCTTAAACAAGGAAAACTGAGCGAAAAGAACGCTAGCCTCAACCCAAGTCGTCTGCTGAAAGTGGCGGATACAGATAGCCTTACTGAGCAAGACCGGACAGATATTAAGGCAGCAGTTCGAGCAGCGCATGATACATCGGATGTTAAGGAAGCTGAGCGTATTCAAGATATTACCATCCAAAATGGTGTTGTAAGGGTTACCTACAAGGATACGACAACACGTGATATCCCTGTTACGGACCTAGCTGTTTCCTTGAAGACACCAGTTATCCAAAATATGACTGAAAAAGGTGGATTGCCAGACCAGTCAATTACGATTACAGATGTTAAACCAGGTGCAACTGTAACCTTGAACGTTACCGAAGGAAATGCGACACGTTCATACACCAAGGAAGTTCCTGAAGGCGCAACAGAAGTTACATTTGATAAGACAGATTTAGCTCCTGAATATGCTACGAATGGTTTGTTGACTAAGAATGCGACCTTGACTGCTACCCAATCAGTTCCAGCAGGCGCAAACACAACTGACACCTTTACTTCAGAAGTTGGAAATGGTTCAATTACTAAAGAAAACCAAGCTCCAGAAGTTACATACGGTCTTGAAATTAAGGATGCAACTGGTCAATGGGTTCCAGCGCCTAAGAAGACAATCATCCAAGGGCAACCAGATGGTTATGAAATCTTTGCTGGAGATGAATACCGATTTGTAGCTACTGCTAAAGATAACAGTGGTAAAGTAGATAAAATCGAAGTTTCAGATGGCATTTCAACTAAAACGAATTTTATTGACTCTAACTATGCATTACGTGGAGAATTAGTGGGTGCAACTGTTCAGAAACCTACCTTCAATAATCGAGTAACTGATGCTACAGAAGCAACCCCTGCTACTGTAGAAACAACAGGTACATATAAACCAGACCAAGTTTGGAGACCAGGTAACGGTTTAAGAACAACGACTCCTGAATATACAGCAAACCGTTGGTCACGTAAAATTATCACAAGAGATGCTAATGGTAACGAAACACAGACGGAAACCTTTATCCTTGCTCAAGGCAAATTGAGAGATAAATTCCCAGCTGTTACACCTTCGACAGTACCAGTAACCAATGCAACTGCCTTGACTGAAGAGGATAAGAAAGCTGTCATTGCTGCGGTGAAAGCTTCAAACCCTGAAGTTGCAAATCGTATTAAATCAGGAGATGCTGGCTATAGCATATCTTCAGACGGTACTGTAACCATTACTTATAAAGATGGTACACAGAATACGGTAAAACCACTTGTATCAGATGTTGTATATAAATCAATGTCTGCAAGTGCTTCCACTAGCCAATCGGCTTCTCTTGCTTACTCAGAATCAGCTTCAACAAGCAACTCAGTGAGCGAATCAGCATCTAAACTTACCTCAGAGTCAGCTTCAACAAGCAACTCAGTGAGCGAGTCAGCATCTAAAGTTGCCTCAGAGTCAGCTTCAACAAGCAACTCAGTAAGTGAATCTGCATCTAAACGTGCTTCAGAGTCAGCTTCAACAAGCAACTCAGTAAGCGAGTCAGCCTCTAAACTTACATCAGAGTCAGCTTCAACAAGCAACTCAGTAAGCGAGTCAGCCTCTAAACTTACATCAGAGTCAGCTTCAACAAGCAACTCAGTAAGCGAGTCAGCCTCTAAACTTACATCAGAGTCAGCTTCAACAAGCAACTCAGTAAGTGAATCTGCATCTAAACGTGCTTCAGAGTCAGCTTCAACAAGCAACTCAGTAAGCGAGTCAGCCTCTAAACTTACATCAGAGTCAGCTTCAACAAGCAACTCAGTAAGCGAGTCAGCCTCTAAACTTACATCAGAGTCAGCTTCAACAAGCAACTCAGTAAGTGAGTCAGCATCTAAAGTAGCTTCAGAGTCAGCTTCAACAAGCAACTCAGTAAGTGAATCAGCATCTAAACTTACATCAGAATCAGCTTCAACAAGCAACTCAGTAAGTGAATCTGCATCTAAACGTGCTTCAGAAGTAGCTTCACAATCAGCTTCAACAAGCAACTCAGTGAGCGAATCTGCATCTAAACTTACATCAGAATCAGCTTCAACAAGCAACTCAGTAAGCGAATCAGCATCTAAACTTACATCAGAATCAGCTTCAACAAGCAACTCAGTAAGCGAATCAGCATCTAAAGTAGCTTCAGAATCAGCTTCAACAAGCAACTCAGTAAGCGAATCAGCATCTAAAGTAGCTTCAGAGTCAGCTTCAACAAGCAACTCAGTGAGTGAATCAGCATCTAAAGTTGCTTCAGAGTCAGCTTCAACAAGCAACTCAGTGAGTGAGTCAGCATCTAAAGTAGCTTCAGAGTCAGCTTCAACAAGCAACTCAGTGAGCGAATCTGCATCTAAACGTGCTTCAGAAGTAGCTTCACAATCAGCTTCAACAAGCAACTCAGTGAGCGAATCAGCATCTAAAGTAGCTTCAGAATCAGCTTCAACAAGCAACTCAGTGAGCGAATCTGCATCTAAACTTACATCAGAATCAGCTTCAACAAGCAACTCAGTAAGTGAATCTGCATCTAAACGTGCTTCAGAAGTAGCTTCACAATCAGCTTCAACAAGCAACTCAGTGAGCGAATCTGCATCTAAACTTACATCAGAATCAGCTTCAACAAGCAACTCAGTAAGCGAATCAGCATCTAAAGTAGCTTCAGAATCAGCTTCAACAAGCAACTCAGTAAGCGAATCTGCATCTAAAGTAGCTTCAGAGTCAGCTTCAACAAGCAACTCAGTGAGCGAATCTGCATCTAAACTTACATCAGAATCAGCTTCAACAAGCAACTCAGTAAGCGAATCAGCATCTAAACTTACATCAGAATCAGCTTCAACAAGCAACTCAGTAAGCGAATCAGCATCTAAAGTAGCTTCAGAATCAGCTTCAACAAGCAACTCAGTAAGCGAATCAGCATCTAAAGTAGCTTCAGAGTCAGCTTCAACAAGCAACTCAGTGAGTGAATCAGCATCTAAAGTTGCTTCAGAGTCAGCTTCAACAAGCAACTCAGTGAGTGAGTCAGCATCTAAAGTAGCTTCAGAGTCAGCTTCAACAAGCAACTCAGTGAGCGAATCTGCATCTAAACGTGCTTCAGAAGTAGCTTCACAATCAGCTTCAACAAGCAACTCAGTGAGCGAATCAGCATCTAAAGTAGCTTCAGAATCAGCTTCAACAAGCAACTCAGTGAGCGAATCTGCATCTAAACTTACATCAGAATCAGCTTCAACAAGCAACTCAGTAAGTGAATCTGCATCTAAACGTGCTTCAGAAGTAGCTTCACAATCAGCTTCAACAAGCAACTCAGTGAGCGAATCTGCATCTAAACTTACATCAGAATCAGCTTCAACAAGCAACTCAGTAAGCGAATCAGCATCTAAAAGTTAGCTTCAGAATCAGCTTCAACAAGCAACTCAGTAAGCGAATCTGCATCTAAAGTAGCTTCAGAGTCAGCTTCAACAAGCAACTCAGTAAGTGAATCTGCATCTAAAGTAGCTTCAGAGTCAGCTTCAACAAGCAACTCAGTAAGTGAATCAGCATCTAAAGTAGCTTCAGAGTCAGCTTCAACAAGCAACTCAGTAAGTGAATCAGCATCTAAACGTGCTTCAGAAGTAGCTTCACAATCAGCTTCAACAAGCAACTCAGTGAGCGAATCAGCATCTAAACTTACATCAGAATCAGCTTCAACAAGCAACTCAGTAAGTGAATCAGCATCTAAACTTACATCAGAATCAGCTTCAACAAGCAACTCAGTAAGCGAATCAGCATCTAAAGTAGCTTCAGAATCAGCTTCAACAAGCAACTCAGTAAGCGAATCTGCATCTAAAGTAGCTTCAGAGTCAGCTTCAACAAGCAACTCAGTAAGTGAATCTGCATCTAAAGTAGCTTCAGAGTCAGCTTCAACAAGCAACTCAGTAAGTGAATCTGCATCTAAAGTAGCTTCAGAGTCAGCTTCAACAAGCAACTCAGTAAGTGAATCAGCATCTAAACGTGCTTCAGAAGTAGCTTCACAATCAGCTTCAACAAGCAACTCAGTGAGCGAATCAGCATCTAAACTTACATCAGAATCAGCTTCAACAAGCAACTCAGTAAGTGAATCAGCATCTAAACTTACATCAGAATCAGCTTCAACAAGCAACTCAGTAAGCGAATCAGCATCTAAAGTAGCTTCAGAATCAGCTTCAACAAGCAACTCAGTAAGCGAATCAGCATCTAAAGTAGCTTCAGAGTCAGCTTCAACAAGCAACTCAGTGAGTGAATCAGCATCTAAAGTTGCTTCAGAATCAGCTTCAACAAGCAACTCAGTAAGCGAATCTGCATCTAAAGTTGCTTCAGAATCAGCTTCAACAAGCAACTCAGTAAGTGAATCTGCATCTAAACGTGCTTCAGAAGTAGAATCACAATCAGCTTCAACAAGCACCTCAGTAAGCGAATCTGCATCTAAACTTACATCAGAATCAGCTTCAACAAGCAACTCAGTAAGCGAATCAGCATCTAAACTTACATCAGAGTCAGCCTCAACAAGCAACTCAGTAAGCGAATCAGCATCTAAACTTACATCAGAATCAGCTTCAACAAGCAACTCAGTAAGCGAATCAGCATCTAAAGTAGCTTCAGAATCAGCTTCAACAAGCAACTCAGTAAGCGAATCAGCATCTAAAGTAGCTTCAGAGTCAGCTTCAACAAGCAACTCAGTGAGTGAATCAGCATCTAAAGTAGCTTCAGAGTCAGCTTCAACAAGCAACTCAGTGAGTGAGTCAGCATCTAAAGTAGCTTCAGAGTCAGCTTCAACAAGCAACTCAGTGAGCGAATCTGCATCTAAACGTGCTTCAGAAGTAGCTTCACAATCAGCTTCAACAAGCAACTCAGTGAGCGAATCAGCATCTAAAGTAGCTTCAGAATCAGCTTCAACAAGCAACTCAGTGAGCGAATCTGCATCTAAACTTACATCAGAATCAGCTTCAACAAGCAACTCAGTAAGTGAATCTGCATCTAAACGTGCTTCAGAAGTAGCTTCACAATCAGCTTCAACAAGCAACTCAGTGAGCGAATCTGCATCTAAACTTACATCAGAATCAGCTTCAACAAGCAACTCAGTAAGCGAATCAGCATCTAAAGTAGCTTCAGAATCAGCTTCAACAAGCAACTCAGTAAGCGAATCTGCATCTAAAGTAGCTTCAGAGTCAGCTTCAACAAGCAACTCAGTAAGTGAATCTGCATCTAAAGTAGCTTCAGAGTCAGCTTCAACAAGCAACTCAGTAAGTGAATCTGCATCTAAAGTAGCTTCAGAGTCAGCTTCAACAAGCAACTCAGTAAGTGAATCAGCATCTAAACGTGCTTCAGAAGTAGCTTCACAATCAGCTTCAACAAGCAACTCAGTGAGCGAATCAGCATCTAAACTTACATCAGAATCAGCTTCAACAAGCAACTCAGTAAGTGAATCAGCATCTAAACTTACATCAGAATCAGCTTCAACAAGCAACTCAGTAAGCGAATCAGCATCTAAAGTAGCTTCAGAATCAGCTTCAACAAGCAACTCAGTAAGCGAATCAGCATCTAAAGTAGCTTCAGAGTCAGCTTCAACAAGCAACTCAGTGAGTGAATCAGCATCTAAAGTTGCTTCAGAATCAGCTTCAACAAGCAACTCAGTAAGCGAATCTGCATCTAAAGTTGCTTCAGAATCAGCTTCAACAAGCAACTCAGTAAGTGAATCAGCATCTAAAGTTGCCTCAGAGTCAGCTTCAACAAGCAACTCAGTAAGCGAATCAGCATCTAAAGTAGCTTCAGAGTCAGCTTCAACAAGCAACTCAGTGAGTGAATCAGCATCTAAAGTAGCTTCAGAGTCAGCTTCAACAAGCAACTCAGTGAGTGAGTCAGCATCTAAAGTAGCTTCAGAGTCAGCTTCAACAAGCAACTCAGTGAGCGAATCTGCATCTAAACGTGCTTCAGAAGTAGCTTCACAATCAGCTTCAACAAGCAACTCAGTGAGCGAATCAGCATCTAAAGTAGCTTCAGAATCAGCTTCAACAAGCAACTCAGTAAGTGAATCTGCATCTAAACGTGCTTCAGAGTCAGCTTCAACAAGCAACTCAGTAAGCGAGTCAGCCTCTAAACTTACATCAGAGTCAGCTTCAACAAGCAACTCAGTAAGCGAATCAGCATCTAAAGTAGCTTCAGAGTCAGCTTCAACAAGCAACTCAGTAAGCGAGTCAGCCTCTAAACTTACATCAGAGTCAGCTTCAACAAGCAACTCAGTAAGTGAATCTGCATCTAAACGTGCTTCAGAGTCAGCTTCAACAAGCAACTCAGTAAGCGAGTCAGCCTCTAAACTTACATCAGAGTCAGCTTCAACAAGCAACTCAGTAAGCGAGTCAGCCTCTAAACTTACATCAGAGTCAGCTTCAACAAGCAACTCAGTAAGCGAATCAGCATCTAAAGTAGCTTCAGAATCAGCTTCAACAAGCAACTCAGTAAGTGAATCTGCATCTAAACGTGCTTCAGAAGTAGAATCACAATCAGCTTCAACAAGCACCTCAGTAAGCGAATCTGCATCTAAACTTACATCAGAATCAGCTTCAACAAGCAACTCAGTAAGCGAATCAGCATCTAAACTTACATCAGAGTCAGCCTCAACAAGCAACTCAGTGAGCGAGTCAGCCTCTAAAGTTGCTTCAGAAGTAGAATCACAATCAGCTTCAACAAGCAACTCAGTAAGCGAATCAGCATCTAAAGTAGCTTCAGAGTCAGCTTCAACAAGCAACTCAGTGAGTGAATCAGCATCTAAAGTTGCTTCAGAGTCAGCTTCAACAAGCAACTCAGTAAGTGAATCTGCATCTAAAGTAGCTTCAGAGTCAGCTTCAACAAGCAACTCAGTAAGTGAATCAGCATCTAAACGTGCTTCAGAAGTAGCTTCACAATCAGCTTCAACAAGCAACTCAGTAAGTGAATCAGCATCTAAACTTACATCGGAATCAGCTTCAACAAGCAACTCAGTAAGTGAGTCAGCATCTAAAGTAGCTTCAGAGTCAGCTTCAACAAGCAACTCAGTGAGCGAATCTGCATCTAAAGTTGCCTCAGAATCAGCTTCAACAAGCAACTCAGTGAGCGAATCTGCATCTAAACTTACATCAGAATCAGCTTCAACAAGCAACTCAGTAAGCGAATCAGCATCTAAACGTGCTTCAGAAGTAGCTTCACAATCAGCTTCAACAAGCAACTCAGTAAGTGAGTCAGCATCTAAACTTACATCGGAATCAGCTTCAACAAGCAACTCAGTAAGCGAATCAGCATCTAAAGTTGCTTCAGAATCAGCTTCAACAAGCAACTCAGTGAGCGAATCAGCATCTAAACTTACATCAGAATCAGCTTCAACAAGCAACTCAGTAAGTGAATCAGCATCTAAACTTACCTCAGAGTCAGCTTCAACAAGCAACTCAGTAAGTGAATCAGCATCTAAACGTGCTTCAGAAGTAGCTTCACAATCAGCTTCAACAAGCAACTCAGTGAGCGAATCAGCATCTAAACTTACATCAGAATCAGCTTCAACAAGCAACTCAGTGAGCGAATCAGCATCTAAAGTAGCTTCAGAGTCAGCTTCAACAAGCAACTCAGTGAGCGAATCAGCATCTAAACTTACCTCAGAGTCAGCTTCAACAAGCAACTCAGTAAGCGAATCAGCATCTAAAGTAGCTTCAGAATCAGCTTCAACAAGCAACTCAGTGAGCGAATCAGCATCTAAAGTTGCTTCAGAATCAGCTTCAACAAGCAACTCAGTAAGTGAATCAGCATCTAAAGTAGCTTCAGAGTCAGCTTCAACAAGCAACTCAGTAAGTGAATCAGCATCTAAACTTACATCAGAATCAGCTTCAACAAGCAATTCAGTAAGTGAGTCAGCATCTAAAGTTGCTTCAGAGTCAGCTTCAACAAGCAACTCAGTAAGTGAATCTGCATCTAAACGTGCTTCAGAAGTAGCTTCACAATCAGCTTCAACAAGCAACTCAGTGAGCGAATCAGCATCTAAACTTACATCAGAATCAGCTTCAACAAGCAACTCAGTAAGCGAATCAGCATCTAAAGTAGCTTCAGAGTCAGCTTCAACAAGCAACTCAGTAAGCGAGTCAGCCTCTAAACTTACATCAGAGTCAGCTTCAACAAGCAACTCAGTAAGCGAATCAGCATCTAAAGTAGCTTCAGAGTCAGCTTCAACAAGCAACTCAGTAAGCGAATCTGCATCTAAACTTACATCAGAGTCAGCTTCAACAAGCAACTCAGTAAGCGAATCTGCATCTAAACTTACATCAGAGTCAGCTTCAACAAGCAACTCAGTGAGCGAATCTGCATCTAAAGTTGCTTCAGAGTCAGCTTCAACAAGCAACTCAGTAAGCGAGTCAGCCTCTAAACTTACATCAGAGTCAGCTTCAACAAGCAACTCAGTGAGTGAATCAGCATCTAAAGTAGCTTCAGAGTCAGCTTCAACAAGCAACTCAGTGAGCGAATCTGCATCTAAACTTACATCAGAATCAGCTTCAACAAGCAACTCAGTAAGTGAATCTGCATCTAAACTTACATCAGAGTCAGCTTCAACAAGCAACTCAGTGAGCGAATCTGCATCTAAAGTTGCCTCAGAGTCAGCTTCAACAAGCAACTCAGTAAGTGAATCAGCATCTAAACGTGCTTCAGAAGTAGCTTCACAATCAGCTTCAACAAGCAACTCAGTGAGCGAATCAGCATCTAAACTTACATCAGAATCAGCTTCAACAAGCAACTCAGTGAGCGAATCAGCATCTAAAGTAGCTTCAGAGTCAGCTTCAACAAGCAACTCAGTGAGCGAATCAGCATCTAAACTTACCTCAGAGTCAGCTTCAACAAGCAACTCAGTGAGTGAATCAGCATCTAAAGTAGCTTCAGAGTCAGCTTCAACAAGCAACTCAGTGAGCGAGTCAGCATCTAAAGTTGCCTCAGAGTCAGCTTCAACAAGCAACTCAGTAAGTGAATCAGCATCTAAACGTGCTTCAGAGTCAGCTTCAACAAGCAACTCAGTAAGCGAGTCAGCCTCTAAACTTACATCAGAGTCAGCTTCAACAAGCAACTCAGTAAGTGAATCAGCATCTAAACGTGCTTCAGAAGTAGAATCACAATCAGCTTCAACAAGCACCTCAGTAAGCGAATCTGCATCTAAACTTACATCAGAATCAGCTTCAACAAGCAACTCAGTAAGCGAGTCAGCCTCTAAACTTACATCAGAGTCAGCTTCAACAAGCAACTCAGTGAGCGAGTCAGCATCTAAAGTTGCTTCAGAAGTAGAATCACAATCAGCTTCAACAAGCAACTCAGTGAGTGAATCAGCATCTAAAGTAGCTTCAGAGTCAGCTTCAACAAGCAACTCAGTGAGCGAATCTGCATCTAAACTTACATCAGAATCAGCTTCAACAAGCAACTCAGTGAGCGAATCTGCATCTAAAGTTGCTTCAGAGTCAGCTTCAACAAGCAACTCAGTAAGCGAGTCAGCCTCTAAACTTACATCAGAGTCAGCTTCAACAAGCAACTCAGTGAGTGAATCAGCATCTAAAGTAGCTTCAGAGTCAGCTTCAACAAGCAACTCAGTGAGCGAATCTGCATCTAAACTTACATCAGAATCAGCTTCAACAAGCAACTCAGTAAGTGAATCTGCATCTAAACTTACATCAGAGTCAGCTTCAACAAGCAACTCAGTGAGCGAATCTGCATCTAAACTTACATCAGAGTCAGCTTCAACAAGCAACTCAGTGAGCGAATCAGCATCTAAAGTAGCTTCAGAGTCAGCTTCAACAAGCAACTCAGTAAGCGAGTCAGCCTCTAAAGTTGCCTCAGAGTCAGCTTCAACAAGCAACTCAGTAAGTGAATCAGCATCTAAACGTGCTTCAGAAGTAGAATCACAATCAGCTTCAACAAGCACCTCAGTAAGCGAATCTGCATCTAAACGTGCTTCAGAGTCAGCTTCAACAAGCAACTCAGTAAGCGAATCTGCATCTAAACTTACATCAGAGTCAGCTTCAACAAGCAACTCAGTGAGCGAATCAGCATCTAAAGTAGCTTCAGAGTCAGCTTCAACAAGCAACTCAGTAAGCGAGTCAGCCTCTAAACTTACATCAGAGTCAGCTTCAACAAGCAACTCAGTGAGCGAGTCAGCATCTAAAGTTGCCTCAGAGTCAGCTTCAACAAGCAACTCAGTAAGTGAATCAGCATCTAAACGTGCTTCAGAGTCAGCTTCAACAAGCAACTCAGTAAGCGAGTCAGCCTCTAAACTTACATCAGAGTCAGCTTCAACAAGCAACTCAGTAAGTGAATCTGCATCTAAACGTGCTTCAGAAGTAGAATCACAATCAGCTTCAACAAGCACCTCAGTAAGCGAATCTGCATCTAAACTTACATCAGAATCAGCTTCAACAAGCAACTCAGTAAGCGAGTCAGCCTCTAAACTTACATCAGAGTCAGCTTCAACAAGCAACTCAGTGAGCGAGTCAGCATCTAAAGTTGCTTCAGAAGTAGAATCACAATCAGCTTCAACAAGCACCTCAGTAAGCGAGTCAGCATCTAAAGTTGCCTCAGAGTCAGCTTCAACAAGCAACTCAGTAAGCGAATCAGCATCTAAACTTACATCAGAGTCAGCTTCAACAAGCAACTCAGTAAGCGAATCTGCAGCTTCAGTAAGTGAGTCAGTGTCAGAATCAGTTTCTAAATTGATATCAGAAGGAAATTCTGTAAGTACATCGGTATCAGAATCAGTTTCTAGATTATTCTCAGAATCACTATCTACAAGTAAATTACAATCAGAATCTGTATCTAAGTTCTTCTCAGAATCGTTATCAGGAAGCACTTCACATTCAACTTCTGTATCTAAGTTCTTCTCAGAATCAGCCTCACTGTCTACTTCAATTAGTGCAAGTATTTCTGCTTCACCGAAATGTTCTTGTGTCGATGATTCAACAAGTAAATCTGTATCTAAGGTAGCATCAGAGCAAGCTTCAACAAGCACCTCAGTGAGTGAATCAGCGTCTAAGGTAGCATCAGAGCAAGCTTCAACAAGCACCTCAGTAAGCGAATCAGCGTCTAAGGTAGCGTCAGAGCAAGCTTCAACAAGCACCTCAGTAAGTGAATCAGTGTCTAAGGTAGCATCAGAGCAAGCTTCAACAAGCACCTCAGTAAGTGAATCAGCGTCTAAGGTAGCATCAGAGCAAGCTTCAACAAGCACCTCAGTAAGTGAATCAGCGTCTAAGGTAGCATCAGAGCAAGCTTCAACAAGCACCTCAGTAAGTGAATCAGCGTCTAAGGTAGCATCAGAGCAAGCTTCAACAAGCACCTCAGTAAGCGAATCAGTGTCTAAGGTAGCGTCAGAGCAAGCTTCAACAAGCACCTCAGTAAGTGAATCAGCGTCTAAGGTAGCGTCAGAGCAAGCTTCAACAAGCACCTCAGTAAGCGAATCAGCTTCTAGAGTAGCTTCAGAGTCAGCCTCAACAAGCACCTCAGTGAGCGAATCTGTATCTAAACTTACATCAGAGTCAGCTTCAACAAGTAAGTCAGTATCTGAATCATTATCAACAAGTATGGGAGATCCAGATAGTACGGACAAACCAGACTTTATCTTGAGCGAAAGTGTTTCACGTTCAACAAGTGTAAGTGAATCAGTTTCAACGTCAGTATCTGCGTCAACTTCATCAAGTGAAAACGTATCAAGTTCTGAATCAGCGAGCATGTCAGTTTCTGAGTCTACATCAGTCGCAGCAAATATGTCAGCTTCTGAATCAAGAACAGAATCAGAAGGCAAGTCAAGAAAACAATTACCAAATACTGGTACAGAAGCATCTAAATCATCTGTACTTTTAGGAGCTTTGGCAGCCATGACTGGTCTTGGATTGATTGCGAAACGTCGTAAAAATGATCAGGAAGATTAATAAGAATACTAATAAAAAGTTTCCTTATTAAGCAAAAAATACTGAAAGGAACCCCTTGAAAAGTTTAACTTTCAAGGGGTTTTTATTGTATTGTAGGGGAAAATGATGATATAATTTAGAATAGGAATGTTTTTCAATGTTTTATAATTTTATTTGATATTATCAAGACAAAATGATTTAGTATAAAGAAAGACCGAGATTTGAATTGAATCTATACTCTTTCACAATCTTTTTAAGCGTTTTTAACATTCTTCTACTATAGGTATGTAGTGCTCTTTGATGTTTATTGAGTTTACAAATTAATAGAAAAATAAAAATAAATGGAAATAGGTAAATACAATGGAAAAATTAACATTTGTTTTAGCTGGTGATTATGGCTATATTCGATATATAGAAGCAACATTAAAGTCAATTTGCTATCATCATGATAATTGTAAAGTTTATATTTTGAATCAAGATATTCCTCAGGAATGGTTTATCAGTGTTCGTGAAAAAATGGGTCAGAAACAGAGTGAGTTAGTTGATGTGAAGTTGACAAGTGGCTTGGTCTCAAAGACATGGAAGTTACCTCCGTTTGGGGCTCATATGAACCATATGTCTTTTGCGAGATACTTTATCCCACAATTTGTGGAAGAGGATAAGGTGCTGTATTTGGATAGTGATACGATTGTAACAAGATCATTGAATGAGTTGTTTGAAATAGAACTTGGTGATAAACTTTTGGCAGCGGCCAAAGTTATTTATGGATTAGAAGATAGATTTAATTCGGGTGTCTTACTAGTTAATAATAAGTTGTGGAAAGAAGAAAATATTCAAGCGACTTTAATCGAAATCACTGATAGGGATCATGAAACATTGCCAGAGTCAGATCAAACTGTCTTTAATCGTGTTGCAGGGGAACGCTATATCGTATTAGATGATACTTATAATTTCCAAGTGGGTTATGATCGAATTGCAGAGGAGAGACAGCAGTATTTTATTTTAGAAATGTCGACAGACCCACTGCCAGCTATTATTCATTATCTTTCAGGAGATAAGCCTTGGAATTTAAGATCGTACTCTCGTTTAAGAGAAGTATGGTGGAGATATTCAATGATGGACTGGTCTGAGATTACGAATCATAAAACACCTAGAAAAAAACGTGACATATTTATTATGACAGATAGTCAGTCATTGGAACAGATTGATTATCTAGTTACTCATTTACCAAATTTCATGTTTCATATAGCAGCAAATACGTTAATGGGTGATGTTCTGAATTGTTTACGAAAATATGAGAATGTGAGATTATATCCAGCTATTTTTAGATTGGAATCGCAATCGGTTGGTTGATGAGTGTGATATTTATCTAGACATTAACTATGAGGAAAAAAATCAACAAGTAATTGAAACAGCAAAACAAAAAAAGGGAAAACCAATCCTAACATTTGATACAGTAGTGAATCCTTATCATGTGGATCAGGTATTCTCTAGTTCGGAACCTCAAAAGATGTGTGATTACATTCTATCTTTATAGGAATTATCATTTTAATCAGTTTATGATTCTGGAGGAATTAAAGGGAGATATAGATGCTTTTATCTAACAAAAGCAGTATAATCTGGATGAGCAGCAATTTGTGGAAAATGTACTTTCTTCTGGTATTGGGGTTCATGTTTTAACCATGGAGTATGCAGAACAGACTCAAGACTATATTCATTTTTTACCGATGCTACTTGCGAAGAAATCATCATTAAATCAATATAAAAGTGAATCATTGATAGCTTTGAAGGTGGCGGTTCCTAAATATTGGGAAATTTGTATGGAAGAGGATCACGCAACCATATGGGATAAAGATATCCAACGAGGTCTGATTTTCTACCGTCATAAAGAATTATATACAGTAGATAGGGTTGAATGGTGGGATAATCAGGGAAAAGTTATAAGTTGCGATTACTATTTAGAAAATGGTTGGCGTTATAAGCAGGAAATAATGGATGAATCAGAAAAGAGTATCTCGATTCATTATTATGATGCCCAAAATACTCTATTAATGATTAAAAATGTAGAGCGAGGCTTATATACTTTATTTAAAGATGAAATCACCCATATTTATACTGAAGATGAACTATGGCAGGCTTGTTTAGAGTTCTTTGATTTAGAAAATGAAGTGATAGTTGTTGGAGATTTAGAAATAGCAGATTATTTAGATAGTCAAAAAGTTTCTGCAGTTTATTCTTCCAAAGAACAGATTGAAACCCAAGAAGTAGAGGAGTACCTATCAAGAGTAGATCGACTCTATATTTATCATTATTCAGTATTTGAATCCCTTGCTCCAAACGATAAAATTCATCATATCAGTCCCTTGTATCCTTCAAAAATGAATGTGAATCACCATCGTGCGCTCATCATGACTCACACACAAGAAATTGAAAAAATCGAGGAAATTATTGATAAGTTGCCGATGGTTGAGTTTCATATCGCTGCTCTTACGAATATGGGACCTAGATTATTGGATCTTGGATTACGTGAAAATGTCTATTTATATCCAGGAATTAGCCAGGTAGAGTATGAAAGTTTGCTAGAACAGAGTAGTTTGTATTTAGACATTAATCATAGTATAGAAATATTGAATGCTGTGGAAGAATCCTTGGAAAAAGGTTTGCTTTTATTTGCTTTTAAGGAGACCCAGCATAGGAGAGGTTTTATCTGTCCTGAGCATCTAGCTTCAAGTCAAGCTGCGGCTGATTTGATTGATGCTATCAAAAAGGTTGTCGTTTCAGAGGAAATGTATCATTTGGCTTTGCAAAAGCAATGGAAATGGATTCAATCTTCTACTAAAGAAGATTACAATAGAGCTTTTCGAAAGGTGGAAAATTAAGTGACAGTTTATCTATTCGACTTATTAGTAGGGTACGAACCAAATGGTGTAGATCGTTCTCAGGCCAATCGTGCTCGGATCTTTAAAAAGACGAATCTAGATGTTCGTTACATATTTTCTGTCATTCCTCCAAGAGAAGATTTTCTTTATTTTCAACATATTGGGATTCCTCTAGATAAAATGATGATTGCTCCCTTTTACTTAGCTGGAGAAAAAGGTGTAAAATCAACTATCACTAGTGAAGAGATGATTAGTAGACTGCACCTAGAGAATAGTCCGATAGTTGAGAGATACCAGCATCAAATCGTTTATCAAATATCTGAAGATCATAAGCTATTTCTGAAATGTGAGGATGGAATAGTTTATCAGGTTGATCATTTTTATCAAGATACACTCTATCAGAGAGACCATTATACTTCTCATTTGATATGTAGAGAGTGGTTTGACCAAGGGACTTATCAGTGGAGCAAAAGGTGTTTCTATAATTCCGAAAGTGAAGTGGTCTATGAAGGTTTCCAATCGTTAGGAAAAACACGGTATCGATTTGGTTCAGAATGGCTTGAAGGCGAATACGACTTAATGCAATATTTTATCCAATCCTTGTCCCTTTCTTCTACTGATGTCGTCCTTATGGACAGGGTCTCTAGATTTTCCTTTTCACAGGCAATTTTAGAGTATGCTAATCATGCAAAAATAGGAGTTTTTCTTCATTCTCTCCATCAATATAAAACGGGTGCGATGAATAATGAATATCATTATTTATTCCAACGTGCGATCTTCTTTGACTTTATGCTTGTTTCAACAGAAGCACAAAAAACAGACTTGGAGAACTATCTAAGAGAGATGGGCTTACCTAGCTGTCCGATTTGTGTGATACCAGCTGCTAGTATCGAAAGTATCGAGAGCAATGTAGAGACGATGGTTCCTTATTCGGCCATGCTTGCTGCTCGCTTAAATTATCGCAAACAAGTCGATATAGCGATTAAGGTAGGAGCGAAGGTCAAAGAGAAAATACCAGAATTTACTTTGGATATCTATGGTCAAGGGGAAGATTATCATAAATTGAACCAACTGATTTCAGAGCTAAATGCTGAAGAATATATAAGGTTACGTGGCTATCAAAATTTAAAAGAAGAGTATAAAAAACACCAGCTGTATCTATCAACTTCTTCTTGGGAAACCTTGGGGCTAACCTTACTTGAAGGGGTGGCTTCTGGTATGGGATTAGTAGGTTTAGATGTCCCTTACGGAGCACCTACCTTTATTCAAAATGGGAAGAATGGTTATTTAGTTCCCTATTCTGAAGGTCAAGATAAAGAAGAAAGTGTTGAAAGAATGACGAAGGCAGTATTGGAGTTTTTTGATTTGAATCAAAATGAAGTATCGCAATATTCATATCAAATTGCAGCCTCTTATTTAGATGAGGTCATTGCAGAAAAATGGTTAAACTTATTGAAGTAATCTATTTTTCTAATGATTTAAGCTAAGGTAAGGTCAGATTACTGTAGACGTATAAATTCAATAATGGACGCGTTTTAAATATATTTCCATTAATATCATACAATAAAAAGAAAGAGATTGTTAAGATGAATAAAAAAGTCATTGTTCTGGGGGCAGATAGTGGGTATCGTGATAAGATTGAAACAACAATCAAGTCAGTATGTGCCCATAATCGAAATGTAAAGTTCTATATATTTAATGATGACATGCCTTCAGAATGGTTCCAATTAATGACAAAGCGGTTGGAACCCTTATCTTCAGAAATTGTGAATGTGAAAATTAGCAGTCACAGTCTGAAAAATTATCATTTACCGCTTTCTCATTTAAGTTATGCAGCTTTTTTTCGTTATTTTATTCCACAATTTGTTGAAGAGAATAGAGCTATCTATTTAGATTCAGATATTATCGTGAGAGGGAGCTTGGATGCTTTATTTTTAGAAGATTTAGGTAATTTTCCAATGGCTGCTGTAGAAGATGATCTGACAAGTGATTCCTTTAATTCTGGTGTGATGTTGATTGATGTTGATGCTTGGAGAGCAGAAGGAGTCACTGAAAAGTTGTTTGAACTAACAAATCAATTTCATGAGAGTAGTTTTGGAGATCAAGGTATTTTAAATATTTTATTTCAGAAACGGTGGAAAAAATTACCTCAAAAATATAATTTCATGGTAGGTATGGATACTGTCGCAAGAAACTATCAGATTGCTTCATGGTATCAGGATTCTCTAGTTGGGGAGAAAGAAGCTAAAATTATTCATTATACTGGTGAAAAACCATGGTATGGTATCAATTTAAACCGCTTTAGAAACGAATGGTGGTTCTATTATGGTTTGGAATGGTCTGATATTGTCATGAGGAAGATGAATTTTGAAAAAGGTTTGGATTCTCTTATTGATTACCCTCTATATCATACAGCCATTTTTACGAATACTTGTCGTATGGAACAGTTAGAATATCTAATAAGGGAATTGCCTCATGTTCATTTTTCTATTTTAGCTCCAACAGAATTTGCATCTGAAATTGTAGATTTGCAAAGATATTTAAATGTAAGAATCTTTCCAGCTTATAATCCAATGAATTTGATAAAAGTATTGGAAGAAATCGATTTTTATCTGGATATTAATTATGAAACAGAAGTTGATCATATTATAGAAAAAGTCAACAATCTTGGAAAACCAATATTGACATTTGATAGTACAGATCATACTGCGGGAAAAGCAAGCTATATTTGTAAAAAGGATGAACCTGAAAAGATGGTTGAAAAAATAAGAAGCTTATTTAGTTGATAAGTATTAGGAAGATAACATGAAGAAATACCCTTTAATTAGTGTAATTGTACCTGTATACAATGTTGAACAGTATTTACGACAATGTCTAGATAGTATTTTGAATCAGACTTACCAAGAGATTGAAGTCTTATTGATAAATGATGGTTCGACAGATGCTTCTGATGAGATTTGTCGGGAGTATGCGGAACGTGATAATCGGATTCGTTATTTTGTGAAGGAAAACGGAGGATTGTCAGATGCGCGAAATTATGCTTTAGACAGAGCTACGGGAGAGTATGTAACCTTTGTTGATTCAGATGATTTTTTGATGGAGCAGGCTCTGGAAAAACTATATGCAACTAGTCTTCTTGGGGAATCAGACTTAGTGGTAGGCTTCTTTTGCTACTTCGAGGAACCTTATTTTCAATTCTTTACGGATCACTATATCCCTAAGTTACCGATTACTTTTATTGATAATATTGATGCCGTTCAACAACTGGATGATATGGTAGATGTAAATTTCTTGCGTTTTTCAACTGCTTGGGGGAAATTGTATAAGCGCAGTTTATTTGAGGGCATTCGATATCCTTATGGAAAATACGCAGAAGATCAATTTACAACCTGGAAACTTTATTTAAAAGCAGAAAAGATAGCTGTAAGTAATCAGCTTGTCTATGCTTATCGAAATAATCCAAATAGTTTATCTAATACTTTCAACTTATCACATATGGATTATATTGATGCTTTGGAAGAAAGAATTCGTGAAACCAAAGATATAGAAGGAATTGATATTGTAAAAACATATAGAATGTATGACTATGTGTTGAAAAGGAGATTATCAGAGTTGGAATTCTATGGATATGAAGAAGAGAGGGAAAAGTTGAAAAATAAGATTGATTTTCTTAATTTGGAAAGTATTATCAATCAGTTAGAACTGGAGAAGCAAGATGAATAATGAATTAATCAGTATTATCGTTCCGATTTATAACACAGAGAAGTATTTACATCAGTGTTTAGATAGTATTCTGAATCAAACTTATACTAATTTTGAAGTGTTACTTGTCAATGATGGCTCGACTGATTCATCAGGAATAATTTGTCAGGAATATGTAGAGAATGATAGTCGTTTTCGTTATTTTGAAAAGAATAATGGTGGTGTAGCTTCTGCCCGTAACTTAGGACTCGAACGTTCGGGGGGGGCGTACATTACTTTTATTGATTCAGATGATTGGGTTGAGCCGAACTATTTAGATGTTCTTTATACTGCTCTTAAAGAGAATGATACAGATGTAGCAATTTCTACTTATAAACGATTTGCTCAGGATGGTGTATTTTATTTGAGAAGTTATTCAAGGGAGGACGATGAATTTCTTAATATTGGGACAAGAAGTAGAGATTCTTTTTAGAAATTCTTCCAAGGTTGGGAGAGCTTGATCATAGTTTTTACTCTATTTCATCTAAATTAATAAAAAGAAAAATCATTGGAAATCTTTTGTTTGATGAACAAATAAGCTATGCAGAAGACTTGAATTTCTTCTTTCATTTATATCTTGGAGTTGAGTCAGTTGTTTATGTGAGAGACTATACTTATGTCTACAGAACGCATGATGCTAGTACATCACAAAATATTAATGAACTTAAAGTATTGCATGAATTGGAAATCTTTAAAAGAATGTTCCAACAAATTGACAGGATGGGACTACCAACTTTTCAATATTTTAGAAGGTTAAAAAACTTAGTAGCGAGTAGAATATCTGGTTTTCCAACATCAAAAGCAATTAGAGAATATGAATCATTTGTGTCAGAAGTTCGAGAAAGGGTTACTTATCAGCAACCATTAATTAGTCTAATCGTTCCAATTTACAATGTTGAGAATTATTTACGAATGTGTTTGGATAGTATTGCCAATCAAACTTATTCAAATATAGAGGTTCTGTTGGTTAATGATGGTTCGCCAGATGGTTCTGGTGTGATATGTCAGGAATTTGTTGCGAAGGACAGTCGTTTTCGTTATATTGAAAAGGCGAATGGTGGCTTATCAGATGCTCGAAATGTTGGTATTGTGAGAGCACAAGGGGGAGTTTCTATCATTTGTTGATTCAGATGATTGGATAGAACCGACTTATGTAGAGGATTTGTACCGAGCAGCCTTGCTTAATGATGCTGAAGTAGTTGTATCGAATTATAAAAAAATTGATGTGAAGAATGACTGTTACTGGATTCATATCTTTGATGATTATTATGAAACTCATTATAGTGGGGAGGAACTTATCCAGCAACTACCCGCATTAGAACGTAAGGATTTCTCTTTTACAACAAGTTGGGGAATTTTATTTGCGCATAGATTGTTTGAGGCTATTTCCTTCCCTAAAGGGAAAACGATAGAAGACACTCGTACAAATTATCGCCTTTTTGCAGAATCTCGCCGTTTGACATATATCCATAAGGAACTCTATAATTATAGAGTGGGAGTAGACAGTATTAGCAGTAGGATAACTGAAAAATTGCTAGTAGATGTTTTAGAATGTTTGATGGAACGGATGGCTGTTTATGCTATTAAAGGCTGGAATGTAGCAGATGAGAGAGAAAATATAGTCATGAATTTAAAAAGCCGTTACAATCAAGCGAAAGAAGCAGGACTTCAAAATACGGAAATTTTTAAACGCTATACAGAATTTATAAGTTTATTAGAATAGTGAGAAATGAAATAAAGATGAATAATGAATTAATCAGTATTATTGTTCCAATTTATAATACAGAGAAGTATTTGCGTCAGTGTTTGGACAGTATTATCAATCAGACTTATACTAATTTTGAAGTGTTGCTCGTAAACGATGGTTCAACAGATTCATCTGGAATGATTTGTCAGGAGTACCTAGAGAATGATAGTCGTTTCCGTTATTTTGAAAAAGAAAATGGTGGAGTATCTTCTGCCCGTAACCTAGGACTCGAACGTTCGGGGGGGGGCATACATTACTTTTATTGATTCAGACGATTGGGTGGAGCCAAATCATCTAGAAGCCCTTTTGAAAGGTATAAAAGAAAATAACGCTGATATAGCTGTTTCAAAACATAAATCTTTTAATACAGAAGACGATTTGTTTTATTTTCCTGCATATTCTAATCAAAACCCAAAATGATCTTTGTATTAAAAAGAAGCAAATACGTCCATTTTTAGAGCTGTTTCCGAAATTAAATTACTTAACTCATGATTTTGCTTGTATTGCTTCAAAGTTATTTAAAAAATCATTAACCCAAAATTTATTCTTGGATGAAAAACTGCCACAGAGTGAAGATTTAGATTATTTCTTTAAATTATATTTGCGATCGGAAAGTATTGTTTATATAGATGAAGTAACGTATATATATGTACAACATGGTCAGAATGCGAGTCATCATCCTTCGGAAACATCTGCTCTTTGCGACATAAAAGTATATTGGAATATGTTAGATTTTATAAATGAATTAAACATTCCTAATTATTATTATTTGGAAAGGATAAAGCATTTACTATCTTATTGGAAAGACAGTTTTCCAGATTCAAAAGACATTAAGGTGTATGAAACTATGGTAATCAATTTAGAAAATGATATTACTTATCCTCGTCCATTAATTAGTCTCGTCGTTCCAATTTATAATGTAGAGAATTATTTACGGATGTGTTTGGATAGTATTACCAATCAAACTTATTCAAATATAGAGGTTCTGTTGGTTAATGATGGTTCATCAGATGGATCGGGTGCTATCTGTCAGGAGTTTGTTGCGAGGGATAGTCGTTTTCATTATATTGAAAAGGAAAATGGTGGCTTATCAGATGCTCGAAATGTTGGTATTGCGAGAGCACAAGGGGAGTTTTTATCATTTGTTGATTCAGATGATTGGATAGAACCGACTTACGTAGAGGATTTGTACCGAGCAGCTTTGCTTAATGATGCAGAAGTAGTTGTATCCAATTATCAAGAATTTCATCAAGAACGCAATGTTTATTTGATTCATCTCTTTGAAGATTATTATGAGACTCACTATAGTGGCGAGGAACTCATCCAGCAACTACCCTTGTTGGAACGTAGGGATTTATCTTTTATAACAAGTTGGGGAATTTTGTTTGCGCGTAGATTGTTTGATGTCACTTCCTTCCCTAAAGGGAAAATGATTGAAGATATTCGTACAAATTATCGCTTTTTTGCAGAGTCATGCCGTTCGACATATATCCATAAGTCTCTTTATAATCATAGAGTCGGAGTAGATAGTATTAGCAGCAAGATAACCGAAAAGTTGTTGGTTGATGTTTTGGAATGTTTGATGGAACGGATGGCGATTTATGCTATAAAAGGCTGGAATGTCAAGGATGAAAGAGAGAATATACTCACGAATTTAAAAATGCGATACAATCAAGCGAAAGAGGCAGAGCTTCAAAGTACGGATATATTTAAACGCTATGCTGAACTTTTATATTTATTAAGTGATTAAAAAGTCTCTATTATCCTATAAATGACAGTGTTTGTGTAGGGAGAAACGATGCTAATGTAATCTGCAGGGATTTTCTAAGAGTATTAATACCTCTCGTTTGAGAAACTGTGATATTTTGTAAATATAAAACATGCGTGGAAGTATTGCTATTGAATAAAGAAGCTAGAGCATGAATGGAGCTATCCCTATCTTATAGACACTTGAAAGCAGATTTTTTCTGCTTTTTTTGATATAATAGAAAAGGTAGAATTGTATACGGAGTTAGAATTTAATAGTATAAAACTTTAACTTGTATTTATATTTCGGTAACAAATAGTAGGCTTGTTCGGTATCTTGTTGGTTATAATATATAGTTGCTCTTATGGATTGTTTTAGCTGATTTAAAGATACGAAAACTAAAAACTATGGCTAAGTTGGAATGTTAAAAATTTAATTTCTGACCATTTAATTTTGCTTTAAATAGTTATCGAACAAGTCTAATGTTTATATTTAACTTGTTCTGTCCCAGGGAGTGCAAACCAAGTATATTTTTTACAAATATTTTCTGTCTTAGTGCTATCCTGGATAAGCACTTTGTCCTTGTCTAGGGGGAGCGAAATAGTATTTTAGTCTTAACTTTGAAATCAAAGAGTAATTGCCCAAAAGTGAGCGAGTTTTCTAAAAATACTCTACTGAGTTATTTTTAGTACTCTTTTATTGTGTAGTAGAAAGGGTAAAAAATACTAATTTTAAACCAATAGATTATATTATTTTTTATGTAAGGATTCGTTATGAAAAATATTTTCTCGTCTATAATAGTGAAAAAAGGTCTTGTGACCCTGTTTCTGATTTTTGTCTATGTCTTAGGAAGTAGGTTATCTCTCCCTTTTATTGATACGAATAGTAGAGATTTTTTAGGTGGTTCAACTGCCTATTTAGCTTTTTCTACGGCTCTTGCAGGGGGAAACCTCAGAAGTCTTTCTTTGCTTTCAGTAGGGCTTTCTCCTTGGATGTCTGCGACACTTTTATGGCAGATGTTATCCTTTTCTAAAAATTTAGGAATTTCATCTCTTTCAATGGAAGTTCAAGATAGAAGAAAAATGTATCTAACTTTATTTATTTCTATTATCCAGTCATTGGCTATTTCCTTAAATCTTCCCATTCAGTCATTCTTCTCTCCAATTGTCATTACCTTTATGAATACGCTTTTACTAATTGCGGGAACCTTCTTCTTAGTTTGGTTGTCAGATATAAATGCTAGTAATGGTTTGGGAGGCCCTATGGTCATTTTGCTATCTAGTATGGTATTGACTATTCCACAGGATATGATTGAAACTTTTAAAGTTATCCATGTATCTTATATCAGTATTCTATTATTGGTTCTAATGGGAGTTCTTTTTACTTATATTGTTTCAATATTGTATCGAGCGCGCTATCGTTTACCTATACATAAAGTTGGTTTGCATAGCCGATTTAAAAGATATTCTTATTTTGAGGTAATGTTAAATCCTTCTGGGGGAATGCCGTATATGTATGTTATGACTTTTATGAGTTTACCTACTTATGTATTGCTTCTTCTACATACTCTATTTCCAGGAAATCCTATCTATATGGAATTATCTGGTCAATATAAAATGGGTGAGCCACTATGGATTTATTTATATATAGGTATTTTATTTATTTTTAGTATTGCATTTGCATTTGTAAATATAAGTGGAGATCAGCTTGCTGATCGAATGAAAAAGTCAGGTGAATATATCTATGGAGTATATCCAGGTGAGGAGACAAGTCGTTTTATCAATTCCCTAGTTTTCCGCTTTTCTATTGTAGGAGGAATCATTAATGTGGTTATGGCTGGCTTGCCAATGCTTCTTGTTTTACATGATGAAAAACTGATGAGAGTTGCTATGATTCCTGGATTGTTTTTAATGCTTAATGGGATGGTTTTTAATGTCAAAGATGAAGTAAAGGCTTTAAGATTAAACGAAACCTATAAACCACTTATATAGGAGGTGATTATGTATTATTTTATTCCAGCATGGTATGGAACTGAGCGACCATGGCATTTTGATTTAATTCCTTGGTACCGTACTTTTTTCAAACTTGAATTTGATGATACCTTTAATCAAATCAGATTATTACAGGAACAGGGTTTTTGTTCACAATTGTTGATTTTGTCTTACCAACCTCATCTTCGTTATTTTTTACATCGTCATGGTGTTTTAGAGACAGATGCTTATTCTGTATTTGACGATATGCAAGATTTTTTTGTCGAACACTCACAGATTTTAAGTCTTAAAGATATTGAATGGGATAGTGAGTGTGAATTTATTTATAGTCCATTTGCTATATTGGTGCAGAGGAAAGGTAGACCGTATGCACAGGTAGAACATGGTGTAGAAGGTTTTATTAGTCATATCCAATATTTCAATAGCGAAGGTCAACGTTCGGAACAATTCATTATGGATGATAGGGGGCTAGTATCTAGTGTAATCTATTTTAAAGATGATATACCCTATTATCAAGATTATCTGAATACTAAGGGAATTTGGCAGTTTAGAGAGTACTTGCAGGATGATGGGCGTATTGAGATTAATCCAATATTCGGTTATCGATTTAAATCATTGACTTATCATAATATAGGCGAGGTAATAGAAGAATTTTTTGAAAAACGACTAAGTAAAATCTATAAAAAGAATAATTTATTTATTATCCCAGCCCATCAAGTTCACAATGATTTGATTATGAGAACTTTACCTGAAGAAAGTCATAAGATTTTGAGTCTCTTTATTGATCGAAATCCTCAAGATACATTTCCTATTTTGTTGCCAATATTTAATAAGGTAGACTTTACTTTGGTAGATAGGGAAGATAGTTTGCAGCTCTTAAGAGAATTATATCCAGAGAGTGCGCAAGGTTTTAAACATTTGTCTCCTTTTGATACTCGTCTACGTTTGGGGCGTAGTCAGACAAGAAAAACATCTTTGATTTATTATCAACTTCATTTTGAAGAGGGAATTGATGAAGAGGAAATATATCAAATATTAGATTTTGTTTCGAAAACAAAAGATGTGGAATTGATATTTGGTACCTTTGCGACGGATGAAGAACTACTAGAACAGTTTGAGGATTTAATCCAGAAGATTGTACAAGAGAGAATCGATAGTCACTCGTTGGAAAAAGATGCGGGTTATGGGGATTCAGAAAATCCTTTAGAGGATAATAGAGTAGAAGAACTTAGATATCAAATCGTTAATATGAATGATGAACTGGATTTAATTAAAATATTGGAGTTTGTACGTTTAATTGTAGACTTAAGTAAACTTCCTCATCTTTATACTCAAATTGCTGGAATTAGTGCAGGGATTCCTCAAATTAATCGAGTAAAAACAGTTTATGTGGATCATTTAAAGAATGGTTATCTTATTTCTGATTTATCAGAACTTCAAAAGGCAATCCATTATTATTTGGATACACTTAAGGAGTGGAATCAATCCTTAATTTACTCCGTAGAAAAGATTAAGGAACATACAGGACAGATGTTTTTAGAAAAACTCCAAAATTGGATAGGGGAAATTACAGATGTCAAAAAATCTTAAAATTTTACAAATTGGAATTTATAATTGGAAACATTATTTTGAAATTCCTGATAATATGGATTGGTATTATTTTTGCCCTAATTCTTCTCTTGCTTTGAGAAAAATGATGGAAATGGATGGGATTACCAGTTTTCATATTGTTTTAATAGAGGACGGTCAGTATCTGAAAGATTTACTTCCGTTTATGAATAACATAGAACCTCATACTCTTTTGTATAACCAAAATTTTGAAACGGCAGATTTGACTATTTCATCATTTTTAAAAAGATCTTGTGCTCAAGCTGTTGATTTTTCAGAACCTCAAACATTATTGGAAGATTTATCGACTTCGCTGTTTGGTGGCGGATATGGAGATAAGTTGAAGCCGTTTATGTTACAAGTCAATCCTGCTTTTAAGGGTTCGATTTCTTATCAAGGATTTGAACATTTAACATTGGAGGGAGATTTTGGAGAAGAATTTTCTCAGTTAGCTTTTTGGAGCTATAACGTAATCCTAGAAGAAGAACTCCCTATTGAATTGTGGTTGGAGTATGAAAAAAATGATGGGGTAGAATTTCAAGTTAGTATAAAAAAAATAAAACAAGGTTCGGTGTCAGAAATTACAGAAGAGATAATCCTAAATGAATCTGACTTAGAAAAGGCATTCGTCATTCCAGGTGAATCAAAGGGTTATTTAGCAATCTCAATTTTAGCACGTGGTCAGGGAATTCTTCAATTAGGAAGTTTGCACAGACGTTGGACTCGTAAGCAATTTGGGAAGTTTTTCTTGGGGGGGAATATCTTACACGATAGTAAGCGTGAAGAAATAAACTATTTCTTTCATCCAGGTGATTTCAAGCCTCCATTGAATGTATACTTTGCAGGGTATCGTTCTGCTGAAGGTTTTGAAGGATATTATATGATGAAAAATCTTGGATGTCCTTTCATCTTGTTTTCTGATCCACGTCTTGAAGGTGGCGCCTTTTATTTGGGAAGTGATGAGCTAGAAAATAAGGTAAAGGAAACGATTCTTCACTATCTAGATTATCTAGGATTCGATAAAAAAGATTTGATTTTGTCAGGTCTTTCTATGGGAACTTTTCCATCTCTTTATTATGGAGCTGCCTTTGAACCTCATGCTATTATTGTAGGTAAACCTCTTGCCAATATTGGAACAATCGCTCGTCGTGGACGGTTAGAAGCTCCAGGAGTATTTAATACATCTTTTGATATTTTGCACCATCAAACTGGGGGAGTTAGTTCTAAACATATGTTGGAATTGGATCAACGTTTTTGGAATGTTTTTAAACAAGCAGATTTTTCAAATACGACCTTTGGATTATCTTATATGAAAGATGAGGATATGGATAGTCATGCTTATGAACAGTTAGTTGATCACTTATGCCATACGGGACCGAAAATACTTTCTAAAGGAACAGTGGGACGACATAATGATGACACGGATACCAATGTAGCTTGGTTTTTGCACTTTTATCATATGGTGTTAGAAGCAGATTTTGGGAGAGGTGATGAATGATTATCAAACAAAGACAAGGAATAGAGTGGGGAGAAGTTGGGGGAACATTTATGTATGGTACTCGGGTGATTTATCATAGTAACCGACATATCAGTCTCTATAATCCTTTGGTAACATCTGGAGAAACTTTGAGGAGCTGGTTTTCTAGTTTAAACTATCAAGGAGCTAGAACACAAGTTAGTTTGCCTCTATTAAGAAAGGGGCAGGATTATCAAATATGTATGAATTTTGATTGTCAACCCGAACAAGGATTATATATAAAAATTAGATTTTTTGATCGCTATGATACCTTAATTGAGGAAAAGGTAGAAAAAATTAAACAATTTATGTTTACTTATCCCAAAGAAGCTTACACCTATGAAGTATCTCTTTTGAGTGCAGGTTTTGAGTCATTAGACTTTTATGATTTTTATATCGAGGAGATTAATCGTGATTAAATATTTTAGTCAAGATTTCCAGTTGAGGAAAGTCAAAAGGATCTTAAAAAAGATTAATGCCCTAAAAGGGGAAATGGAGTCTCTATCTGATCAAAAATTAGCGGCCAAAACAGTGGAGTTTCGACAACGTCTTGCTAAAGGAGAAACGGTGGATGATCTTTTGGTTGAGGCATTTGCAGTAGTACGTGAAGCAGATAAACGAGTATTAGGAATGTTTCCGTATGATGTCCAGGTCATGGGAGGAATCGTTATCCATCAAGGTAATGTAGCGGAAATGAATACAGGTGAAGGGAAGACATTGACAGCTACTATGCCCGTTTATCTCAATGCCCTGACAGGTAAGGGCACGATGGTTATTACAACGAACGAGTATCTCGCTAAGCGTGATGCGGAGGAAATGGGACAGGTTTATCGTTTTTAGGCTTGTCCATTGGAATCCCATTTACTGAGGAATCTAGTGAAGAATTAACCCCAGAAGAAAAAAAAGAAATCTATAAATCAGATGTTATCTATACAACTAATGGTACTCTAGGTTTTGATTATTTAAATGATAATCTTGCTTCAAATGAGGGAGGGAAATTTTTACGTCCTTTTGATTATGCTATTATTGATGAAATCGATGATATTTTACTAGATAGTGCTCAAACTCCTCTGATTGTTGCGGGTGCTCCTCGTGTTCAGTCAAATCATTATGGTATTATTGACACCTTAGTAACGACTTTAGTTGAGGGAGAAGACTATATTTTTAAAGAGGAAAAAGATGAGGTTTGGTTGACTACTAGGGTGCCAAAGCTGCTGAAAGTTTTCTAGGAATAGATCATTTTTATAAGGAAGAACATGCAGTATTTGCTCGGCACTTAGTCTATGCAATAAGAGCCCATAAACTGTATACAAAAGATAAGGACTATATCGTTCGAGGAGATGAAATGGTACTGGTGGATAAAGGTACTGGACGTCTCATGGAAATGACCAAATTACAGGGAGGACTTCATCAGGCCATTGAGGCAAAGGAACATGTCAAACTATCTCCAGAAACGAGAGCTATGGCTTCTATCACCTATCAGAGTCTCTTTAAGATGTTTAAAAAAGTCTCTGGAATGACGGGGACAGGTAAGGTGGCAGAAAAAGAGTTTATTGAGACTTATAATATGGCAGTTATTCGTATTCCAACTAATCGTCCTAGACAACGGATTGACTACCCAGACAATTTATATGTAACGTTACCTGAAAAGGTTTACGCTTCTTTGGAATACATCAAAGAATACCATCGTAAAGGGAATCCCTTATTGGTCTTTGTGGGTTCTGTGGAGATGTCTCAGCTCTACTCTTCTCTTTTGTTACGTGAAGGAATTGCCCATAATGTACTAAATGCTAATAACGTTGCACGTGAGGCTCAGATTATCTCCGAGTCAGGTCAGATGGGGGCTGTGACAGTGGCTACCTCTATGGCAGGACGTGGTACGGATATCAAGCTTGGTAAAGGAGTCGCAGAACTTGGTGGCTTGATTGTTATTGGGACTGAGAGGATGGAAAGTCAGCGGATCGACCTACAAATTCGTGGCCGTTCTGGTCGCCAAGGAGATCCTGGGATGAGTAAGTTTTTGTATCCTTAGAAGATGATGTTATTAAGAAATTTGGGCCATCTTGGGTGCATAAAAAGTACAAAGATTACCAAGTTAAAGATATGACACAACCAGAGATTCTTAAGGGCCGCAAGTATCGGAAATTAGTTGAAAGAGCTCAGCATGCCAGTGATAGTGCTGGACGTTCGGCACGTCGTCAGACTCTAGAATATGCTGAAAGTATGAATATTCAACGGGATATGGTTTATAAGGAACGAGATTGTCTAATAGATGGTTCTCGTGATTTAGAAGATGTTGTTGATGAAATCATTGCTAGCTATATAGATCAAGTGATTTCTTCAGACTATGAAAGCCGAGAGTTACTCTTCCACTTTATCGTGACCAATATTAGTTTTCATATTAAAGAAGTTCCAGACTATGTAAATGTGACTGACAAAATTGCAGTTCGTAACTTTATGAAGCAGGTGATTGATAGAGAACTTTCTGAAAAGAAAGAATTACTTAATCAACATGGACTGTATGAACAGTATTTACGACTTTCTATGCTCAAGGCTATTGATGACAACTGGGTAGAACAGGTAGATTACTTACAACAACTGACTATGGCGATAGGGAATCAGCCTGGTGCTCAGAAACCCTATAGTGGAGTATTACCAGGAAGCTTATGATGGTTTTGAAACCATGAAAGAACAGATTCGGTCTGATATGGTACGTAATCTTTTGATGGGACTTGTTGAAGTTACTTCTAAAGGTGAAATTATGACTCATTTCCCATAAGAGGAGAATATATGACAATTTATAATATAAATTTAGGCATTGGTTGGGCTAGTAGTGGTGTTGAATATGCTCAGGCTTATCGCGCGGGAATTTTTAAAAAATTAAATCTCCCTTCTAAGTTTATCTTTACAGATATGATTTTAGCCGATAATATTCAGCATTTAACAGCTAATATTGGTTTTGATGATGAACAAGTGATTTGGCTTTATAATCATTTTACAGATATCAAAATTGCACCGACTAGCGTGACAGTGGATGATGTCTTGGCTTATTTCGGTGGTGTGGAAAGTCGTAGAGAAAAGAATGGCAAGGTCTTGCGTGTCTTCTTTTCTGATCAAGATAAGTTTGTAACTTGTTATTTGGTTGATGAGGATAAGGACTTGGTTCAACATGCAGAGTATGTTTTCAAAGGAAATTTGATTCGCAAGGATTACTTTTCTTATACTCGTTACTGCACTGAATACTTTGCTCCAAAGGACAATGTTGCAGTACTATATCAGCGAACTTTTTACAATGAAGATGGGACTCCAGCCTATGATATATTGATGAATCAAGGTAAGGAAGAAGTTTACCGTTTCAAGGATAAGATTTTCTATGGAAAGCCAGCTTTTATGCGAGCTTTTATGAAATCCTTGAATTTGAACAAGTCTGATTTGGTCATTCTCGATAGAGAGACAGGCATTGGACAGGTTGTTTTTGAGGAAGCACAAGTAGCGCATCTGGCGGTAGTTGTTCATGCGGAGCATTATAGTGAAAATGTAACAAATGATGATTACATTCTTTGGAATAACTATTATGACTATCAGTTTACTAACGCGGATAAGGTAGATTTCTTTATCGTATCAACTGATAGACAGAGGGAAGTGTTAGAAGAGCAATTTGTCAAGTATAGTCAACATCGTCCAAAGATTGTTACCATTCCTGTAGGAAGTATTGATGCATTAACTGAGTCAAGTCAGGGACGTAAGCCCTTTTCATTGATTACGGCTTCACGTCTTGCCAAAGAAAAACACATTGATTGGTTGGTCAAGGCGGTCATTGAGGCTCGTAAGGAAATACCTGAATTAACCTTTGATATTTATGGTAGCGGTGGAGAAGATTCTCTGCTTAGAGACATTATTGCAAATCATCAGGCTGAAGGTTATATCCAACTCAAGGGGCATGCGGAACTTTCGCAGATTTATAGCCAGTATGAGGTCTACTTGACGGCTTCTACCAGCGAAGGCTTTGGTTTGACTTTGATGGAAGCAGTTGGTTCTGGTCTCCCCCTAATCGGTTTTGATGTGCCTTATGGTAATCAGACTTTTATTGAAGATGGGCAAAATGGTTATTTGATTCCAAGTTCATCTGACCATGTAGAAGATCAAATCAAGCAAGCTTATGCGGCTAAGATTTGTCAATTGTATCAGGAAAATCGTTTGGAAGCTATGCGTGCCCATTCTTATCAGATTGCAGAAGGTTTCTTGACCAAAGAAATGTTAGAAAAGTGGAAGAAAACAGTAGAGGAGGTACTCCATGATTGAACTTTATGATCGTTACAGTCAGGAAAGTAGAGATTTACATGAAAGTCTAGTAGCTACTGGTCTTTCTCAACTTGGAGTGGTCATCGATGCAGATGGTTTTCTACCTGATGGTCTGACATCTCCTTTTACTTATTATCTAGGATATGAAAAGGGAAAACCTCTTTATTTAACCAAGTTCCCGTCCCAGATTTTTGGGAAATTATGGGTAATAATAGTTCAGCTACTATTAATGATTTACTACAGGAGAGGGCTGTCATTCATTATGCTGACGGAATGCAGGCTCGCTTGGTTAAACAGGTAGATTGGAAAGATTTAGAAGGAAGAGTACGCCAGGTTGATCATTATAATCGCTTTGGAGCTTGCTTTGCTACAACCACCTATAGCGCAGATGGTGAGCCGATTATGACAGTTTACCAAGATGTCAATGGTCAGGAAGTCTTGCTGGAAAATCATGTGACGGGTGATATCTTATTGACTTTGCCAGGTCAGCCCATGCGTTACTTTGCCAATAAGGTTGAATTTATCACCTTCTTTTTGCAAGATTTGGAAATAGATACAAGTCAGCTTATCTTTAATACTCTAGCGACTCCTTTCTTGGTTTCCTTCCATCATCCAGATAAATCTGGCTCAGATGTCTTGGTTTGGCAGGAACCTCTCTATGATGCCATTCCAGGCAATATGCAGTTGATTTTGGAAAGTGATGATGTGCGCACTAAGAAGATTATCATTCCAAACAAGGCGACTTATGAACGTGCTTTAGAGTTGACTGACGAGAAATACCATGATCAGTTTGTGCATTTAGGTTACCATTATCAGTTTAAACGTGATAATTTCCTTCGAAGAGATGCCTTAATCTTGACTAATTCTGATCAGATTGAGCAAGTAGAAGCAATCGTAGAAGCCTTGCCTGATGTTACCTTCCGTATCGCAGCGGTGACAGAGATGTCTTCTAAGCTCTTAGACATGCTTCGCTATCCTAATGTGGTCCTTTATCAGAACGCTAGTCCACAGAAGATTCAGGAGCTCTATCAATTGTCGGATATTTACTTGGATATAAATCACAGCAATGAGTTATTGCAGGCAGTACGTCAGGCCTTTGAGCACAATCTCTTGATTCTTGGATTTAATCAGACAGTGCACAATAGACTTTATATCGCTCCTGATCATCTATTTGAAAGTAGTGAAGTTTCTGCTTTGGTTGAGACCATGAAACTGGCCCTTTCAGATGTTGATCAAATGCGTCAGGCACTTGGTAAACAAGGTCAACATGCAAATTATGTTGACTTGGTGCGATATCGGGAAACCATGCAAACTGTTTTAGGAGGCTAACATGTCAGACGAAGATTTATTTTACAAAGACGTTGAAGGTCGCATGGAAGAGTTGAAACAAAAACCCATCAAGAAGGAAAAAGAAACCCGAGGAGAAAAGATTAGTAAAACTTTTTCACTTTTACTGGGTTTAATGATTCTGATTGGTTTGCTCTTTACTTTGCTGGGAATTTTGAGGTAGGTCTATGATTGAAATACTGATTGTTTTAGCTATTATCCTATCTCTTGCTTTGATTGTATTGGTAACCATACAACCCCGTCAAAATCAACTCTTTTCCATGGATGCCACCAGTAATATTGGTAAACCAAGCTACTGGCAGAGTAACACCTTGGTAAAGGTTCTCACTTTATTGGTGAGTTTGGCCTTATTCGTTTTACTATTAGCCTTTATGGTAATAACTTACAAATAAAAGAAAACTTCAGATATTCACATTTTGTGATTGGTCTGAAGTTTTCTCTTTTTTACTGTCCATATTTTTGATAAAAGTCAACTTTCACTTGGATGAATGTTTTGGCTTCGCGTAGGAGTTGAAGGAGGGTGGCACGGGTTTCAAATTCTTCTCTTGTCTTAGGCAGACTGCGGTTGCGAAAGACTTCTAGATAACGTTCAATTTCATCTAGCAAATCAGAAGCAGGATTGGTCTGGCTCAGTTGACCAGCAATTTGAAAAGAGTTGCGCTAAAATCAAACTCTCACTGGCAGCTAGGTGACAGGTGTTGATTTGCTGGGCCATGTTTCGCAGGATGCGACTTTGCCGCTGTCTCATCTCAAAGTAGTGGATATGGTAGTCAGTTTGGTGAAAGAAGTGGTCAGAGTGATCCAAGTAGACCAGTCTGAGGGCTTCTTCCAAAAGGGTGTCCAATTCTTCAACCAACTGTGCTCGGTTGCGTCCATCCCCTCTGGATAAATAATATTTGAAGCGCTGGAGAATATCTTTTAACTTTTCTTCAACCATTGTGTAGTAGAGCTGAATTTCCTTTTCTCGTGAAGGCATGTAGAGATTAACCAGTAGGGCAAATCCTGTACCGATAGCAAAGAGAAGGAATTCATTGACTAGAAGGTCTAGAGAGGTTGACTCTTGTACCAAGAGATGGCTAACCAAAACGCTACTTGGTGTGATGCCAATTTCCCAGCCCATCTTGTAGGCTAGAGGAACGTAGAGAGCCAGATAGAGACCGAGGCTCCAGATATGAAATCCGCTCAAGTGAAAAGCTAAAACCCCAATAGACAGAGCTAGAAGCATAGAAAAAGTCGATTGCGGGCCAGTTTTAAGGTACTTCTACGCGTATCAGATAGGCTCAAGAGAGCGATGATTCCAGCCGAGACAGCTGAGGAGAGATTGAGAAAATAAGCAAGAAGGCAGGCAAGACAGGTAGCTAAGATGAGCTTGGTCGTACGTTGGCTAATAGACATATGGATTTCCTAGTAGGTTAGTATAAAAGCGGAAAAGACAAGACCTGAGCAGGCTTGCCTTTATGAGTTATTTTTTACGGGCTGCTGCGTATTCGGCAACGGCAGTAAAGAGGACGTCTGTAGAAGAGTTGAGGGCTGTCTCACATGAGTCTTGGATAACTCCAATCACAAATCCAACCCCAACAACTTGCATGGCAATATCGTTAGAAATACCAAAAAGGCTACAAGCAACTGGGATAAGAAGGAGGGATCCTCCGGCAATACCAGAAGCACCACAGGCTGAGATTGCTGCTACCACACTGAGGACAAAGGCTGTGGCAAAGTCAACAGGGATTCCAAGAGTATTTACTGCAGCAAGGGTTAAAACGTTGATGGTAATAGCGGCTCCTGCCATGTTGATAGTAGAACCAAGTGGGATAGAAACTGAATAGGTATCTGGATCTAGTCCAAGGTCGTGGCAAAGTTTCATATTGACAGGGATGTTAGCTGCAGAACTACGAGTGAAGAAGGCTGTCACACCGCTGACACGCAAACATTTCCAAACGAGAGGATAAGGATTTCTCTTCATAAAGAGGAAGGCAATCAGTGGATTGATTACTAAGGCAACAAAGAACATGGTTGTCACCAAGAGGGCAAGCAAGATTCCATAGTTGGCTAGACTGCCGATTCCCTTATCAGAGATCGTTTTGAAGACAAGACCAAGGATTCCAAACGGAGCTAGGTTGATGATCCATTCGACAATTTTAGAAGTCACATCAGCCATGGTTTTCAGCAATTCTTTACTATTTGCTGGCTTCTCTCATAGCAATCCCGAAAACAACTGCCCAAGATAGGATACCGATGTAGTTGGCTGTGACAAGGGCATTGACTGGATTGTCAACCAGTTTGAGCAAGAGGTTGCTGAGGACTTGCCCAATCCCATCTGGTGGAGCAATATCGGTATTGGCACTATTTAGGGTAATTTCAACAGGGACGATGAAACTTGCTAGTACAGCGATAAGGGCAGCGGCAAAGGTTCCCACCAAATAAAGGAAGATAACCGTTTTCATATTGCTATCTTGTCCCTTTTGATGTTGGGAAAGGGCGTTAGCAACGAGGGCAAAGACCAGAATGGGTGCGATGGCTTTGAGGCCACCAACAAAGAGATCTCCGAGTAGGCCAATTCCTGAAACAGTAGGAAATGTCAGTCCAAGGATTCCTCCAACAAGCATGCCAATCAAAATACGTTTGATTAGGCTTGCCTTATTCCAAGCATGAATGAGTTTTTTCATAACAATCTCCTTTGTTGTGTAATGTTTATGATTATAGTATAAATATGAACTAAAATCAAGAATTTTCTGTCTATTTTTGAAATTATTTTTGAATATTTATGGAGAATGACACTTTATGAAAGTATGGTATAATAAATGAAAGGAGTTTTCTATGCAAGAATTTATTCAAACCTATCTCAATAAGCTTGATGTTACAGCGATTATCGAGAATATCTTGACCAAGGTACTTTCTCTTTTATTCTTATTTTTACTCTTCTATATAGCTAAGAAATTGCTCCATACCATGGTGCAGAGAATTGTTAAACCTTCTCTAAAAATGTCTCGTCATGATGTCGGACGTCAGAAAACCATCTCACGCCTGTTAGAAAATGTGTTTAATTATACCCTTTATTTCTTTTTACTTTACTGTATCTTGTCGATTTTAGGTTTGCCAGTTTCTAGTTTGCTGGCAGGTGCTGGAATTGCTGGGGTGGCCATTGGTATGGGAGCCCAAGGATTTCTGTCTGATGTCATCAATGGCTTTTTCATCCTTTTTGAACGTCAACTGGATGTGGGAGATGAGGTTGTTCTGACAAATGGCCCTATTACTGTATCGGGCAAGGTTGTCAGCGTCGGCATTCGGACGACTCAACTCAGGGGAGAAGATCAGGTTCTGCACTTCGTTCCCAATCGGAATATCACCGTCGTCAGCAATTTCTCTCGTACAGACCAGGCCTGAAATTTTAGCAGATTTATGGTACAATAGAAAGAGTTTGGTAAAGGAGAAAAGATGTTTTTAGAAAAACAGTTGGGCAATGGTTGCGCCTGGATTAACCTAGATTTAGACAAGTTGAAAAACTAGAGGACCTTTCTGAAATCTACGGTTTGGACAAGGAAACCATCGAATATGCGCTGGATAGAAATGAGCGTGCCCATATGGATTATCACCGTGAAAATGGGACCGTGACCTTTATCTACAATGTCTTGAACTTGAAAAAGGATAAGGCATACTATGAAGCTTTTCCCATGACCTTTATCGTGGAACATCGTCGCCTGATTACCATTAGTAATACCAAGAACGCCTATGTCATTGAACAGATGACCCGTTATCTGGACAGTCATGACACGCTTTCGATTTACAAGTTTCTCTTTGCCAGTCTGGAAATCATCAGCAATGCCTACTACCCTGTCATCGAGCAGATGGACAAGAGTAAGGATGAGGTCAATGGCCTCTTGCGTCAGCGGACGACCAAGAAAAATCTCTTTGCCCTATCTGACTTGGAGACTGGTATGGTTTATCTTACTGCGGCTGCCAAGCAAAATCGCATGTTGCTGGAGCATATTCAAGGGCATGCCCTCTATCGCAGTTTTAACGAGATTGAGAGAGAACAGTTTGATGATGCCATGATTGAGGCTCATCAGCTGGTATCCATGACAGACTTGATTTCTCAAGTCCTTCAACAACTATCAGCATCTTACAACAACATCCTAAACAATAATCTGAATGATAATTTGACAACCTTGACTATCATTTCAGTCTTGCTGGCTGTTTTGGCAGTAGTGACAGGCTTTTTCGGAATGAATGTTCCCCTACCTTTAACAGATGAGCCCCATGCTTGGCTCTACATTAGTTTAGCCAGTGCTGGTTTGTGGATTATCCTGTCATTGTTACTAAGGAAAATTGCGAAAAAAAGTTAAGAAAAGGAGCCAGAATGGCGATTGAAAACTATATGCCAGATTTTGCTGTGGAAGCAGTTTATGATCTGACAGTCCCAGGCCTGCAGGCGCAGGGAATCAAGGCTGTTTTGGTCGATTTGGACAATACCCTCATTGCTTGGAACAACCCTGATGGGACGCCAGAGATGAAACAATGGCTACATGACCTTCAGGATGCGGGCATTCGCATTATCGTGGTCTCAAATAATACTAAGAAACGCGTCCAACGAGCAGTTGAGAAATTTGGGATTGATTACGTTTATTGGGCCTTGAAGCCCTTCACATTTGGGATTGACCGTGCCATGAAGGAATTTCACTATGAGAAAAGTGAAGTGGTCATGGTCGGCGATCAGCTCATGACAGATATACGAGCAGCCCACCGTGCAGGCATTCGCTCAATCTTGGTCAAGCCCTTGGTCCAACACGACTCGATCAAAACGCAGATTAACCGAGCTCGTGAGCGTCGTGTGATGCGAAAAATCACTGAACAGTACGGACCGATTACATATAAAAAAGGAATTTAACTATGGAAGAAATTCTCTGTATTGGTTGTGGAGCAACCATTCAGACGACAGATAAGGCTGGTCTTGGCTTTACTCCCCAGTCGTCACTTGAAAAAGGTTTGGAAACTGGCGAAGTCTATTGCCAACGCTGTTTCCGTCTCCGCCACTACAATGAAATCACGGATGTCCAGTTGACGGACGATGATTTCCTCAAGCTCTTGCACGAGGTGGGAGACAGTGATGCTTTAGTGGTCAATGTCATTGATATCTTTGATTTTAATGGCTCTGTTATCCCAGGCTTGCCACGTTTTGTCTCGGGCAATGATGTCCTCTTAGTTGGAAATAAAAAGGATATTCTGCTAAGTCAGTTAAGCCTGGTAAGATTAGCCAGTGGCTCATGGAGCGTGCCCACGAAGAAGGGCTTCGTCCAGTCGATGTCGTCCTAACTTCGGCACAAAATAAGCATGCCATAAAGGAAGTCATTGACAAGATTGAACACTACCGTAAGGGCCGTGATGTCTATGTGGTCGGTGTAACCAACGTTGGAAAATCAACTCTTATCAATGCCATTATCCAAGAAATTACGGGTGATCAGAATGTCATCACGACTTCGCGCTTCCCAGGGACAACCTTGGATAAGATCGAGATTCCGCTTGACGACGGATCTTATATTTACGATACGCCGGGGATCATCCACCGCCACCAGATGGCCCATTACTTGACGGCTAAAAACCTCAAGTATGTCAGCCCCAAAAAGGAAATTAAGCCTAAAACCTATCAGCTTAATCCTGAACAAACCCTGTTTTTAGGAGGTCTCGGACGATTTGATTTCATTGCGGGTGAAAAGCAAGGTTTCACAGCCTTCTTTGACAATGAACTCAAACTCCACCGAACCAAGCTAGAAGGTGCTAGTGCCTTTTACGATAAGCACCTTGGAACTCTTCTCACTCCTCCAAATAGCAAGGAAAAAGAAGATTTTCCAAAACTAGTCCAACATGTCTTTAATATCAAGGACAAAACTGACCTAGTTATCTCAGGACTCGGCTGGATCCGCGTAACAGGCACCGCCAAAGTCGCCGTCTGGGCACCAGAAGGCGTCGCCGTCGTCACACGAAAAGCAATTATTTAAACACAGAAAGGAAAGGGTTGTCTGAATTCGGGCGAGCCCCATAGAGAATACTTTTCGATGTGGTGTCAGTTGGTACAAGTGCTTGTACCAACTGCGGAAAATTTGAGACCTTAGGCTCAAATTTTAGTCATGAAAGTCCGAAGGACTTTGCTGACGTCCGTCACCACTTCAGAAAAGTATAAAAAGAAACTCTTTTAAAGAAATTATGTCATTAACATCAAAACAACGTGCCTTCCTCAACAGCCAGGCACATACCCTCAAACCCATCATCCAAATCGGAAAAAATGGACTTAACGACCAAATCAAAACCAGCGTCCGCCAAGCTCTTGACGCCCGCGAATTGATCAAGGTGACTCTTTTGCAAAACACAGATGAAATATCCATGAAGTAGCTGAAATCTTGGAAGAAGAAATCGGTGTGGACACAGTCCAAAAAATCGGACGAATCTTGATTTTGTTTAAACAATCCAGCAAGAAAGAAAATCGTAAGATTTCTAAAAAAGTCAAAGAAATCTAAAAACCTACTCCAAACAACTGTTTTTACAGAGAAATAAAGGAGACTAGCCTATGGCAATCGAACTATTGACTCCCTTTACCAAGGTAGAGTTGGAGCCAGAAATCAAGGAGAAAAAACGCAAACAAGTCGGGATTTTAGGGGGGAATTTTAACCCCGTTCACAATGCCCATCTTATTGTTGCGGACCAAGTACGACAACAGTTGGGACTGGATCAAGTCTTGCTCATGCCTGAGTACCAACCTCCTCACGTAGATAAAAAAGAAACCATCCCTGAACACCATCGTCTCAAGATGCTTGAGTTGGCTATTGAGGGGATTGAAGGACTAGCCATTGAAACCATTGAGCTAGAGCGCAAGGGCATTTCCTATACCTACGACACCATGAAGATTTTGACGGAGCAACATCCAGATACGGATTATTACTTTATCATCGGTGCCGACATGGTTGACTATCTGCCTAAGTGGTACCGAATTGATGAGCTGGTTGACATGGTTCAGTTTGTGGGGGTTCAGCGCCCACGCTACAAGGCAGGAACTTCCTATCCCGTTATCTGGGTGGATGTGCCTCTCATGGATATCTCGTCCAGCATGGTGCGTGACTTCATTGCCCAAGGTCGGAAACCCAACTTTCTCCTACCTCAGCCTGTGCTGGACTACATCGAGAAGGAGGGGCTCTACTGATGGCCTATCAAGACTATATCAACTGCTCCCGTGAGGCTTTGTTGGAAAAAATGGCAGAGCTACTACCTGAAAAACGCTTAACCCATTGTTTGGGTGTGGAGCGTGCAGCCATAGAACTAGCAGAGAGATTTGGAGTAGATGGTGAGAAGGCAGGTCTAGCAGGCCTTCTTCATGACTATGCAAAAAAGCTGTCAGATCAGGAATTTCTGGACTTGATTGACCGTTATCAACTAGATTCTGACCTCAAAAATTGGGGCAATAATGTCTGGCATGGTATGGTTGGCATTTACAAGATTCAGGAAGACTTGGATTTGCAAGATTCAGAAATCCTGCGAGCTATTGAAATCCATACAGTCGGTGCTGACCAGATGACAGACCTAGATAAAGTCATCTACGTCGCAGACTATATCGAGCATAATCGCGCCTTTCCAGGAGTGGATGTGGCGCGTGAGATTGCAAGTCTATCGCTTAATAAGGCGGTGGCCTACGAAACAGCTCGAACCGTGGAGCATCTAGCTCATCAGAGATTTCCCATTTATCCCCAAACCCTTGAAACCTATAACGCCTTGTGCACTATTTAAAAGAGGACTAAATGAAGACGGCTTTTATTATTATTGATGTACAAAATATTTTAGTGGAAACAGGTTTTCAGACAAATAGTCTATTGGAAAAAATTTCTTATTTACAAAACCAGGCTAGAAGCAAGAATATTGAAATTATCTATGTTCAACATATTGAGAACTCTGAAGCTCAAACATCAGAAGATTGGCAGTTATCTGCGCTTTTAAATCGAAAACCTGATGAAAAGGTCTTTCAGAAGAAGTATAATAGCATTTTCAAAGAAACTGGCTTAAAAGAATACTTGGATAAACAGGGGATTGAAAAATTAGTTTTATGTGGTATGCAGACAGAATATTGTGTGGATACCTCTGTCAAGATTGCCTTTGAATATGGCTATCAGCTTATTATTCCAGAAGGTGCTGTCACAACCTTTGATGGGGATGACATTCCAGCAGAAACGATAAATGAATTTTATGAGGACATTTGGGAGGAGCGCTTTGCAGATGTCCTAGATTATAAAAATATTTTTTAAAAGAGGACTAAATGAACGAAAAAGAATTACTAGAACTAGTCGTGAAAGCGGCTGATGAGAAACGTGCGGAGGATATCCTCGCACTTGACGTACAAGATTTGACTAGCGTGACGGATTACTTTGTTATTACTAGTTCAATGAATAGCCGTCAGTTGGACGCTATCGCTGATAACATCCGTGAAAAAGTAGCTGATGCAGGCTTTAAAGGTAGCCATGTCGAAGGCGATGCAGCTGGAGGCTGGGTACTGCTGGACCTCGGTGCTGTCGTTGTGCATGTCTTTTCAGAGGAAATGCGTGCCCACTATAACCTGGAAAAACTATGGCATGAGGCGGATTCAGTAGATATTTCAGAAGCCTTAGCATAGAAGATGAACTCAGTTGCAGTCAACTGGGTTTCTTTGCTTATTTTAGAAAATTGATGGAAAGGTAAAGAGCGAGTGGTGTTTGCCATGGAGGCTCTTGGTATCATGATTATGGCAACTTATGAAACCTTTGCGGCGGTCTATGATGCGGTCATGGATGATAGTTTATACGATAAATGGACGGACTTTCCCTCCGTCATTTGCCTAAGACCAAGGAGAGAAAGAAACTTTTGGAATTGGCTTGTGGGACAGGAATTCAATCAGTGCGCTTCTCTCAGGCTGGTTTTGATGTGACTGGCCTGGACTTGAGTGCTGATATGTTGAAGATTGCTGAGAAGAGAGCTGCTTCTGCCAAGCAAAAGATTGATTTTATGGAAGGCAATATGCTGGATTTGTCCAAGGTAGGTAAATATGATTTTGTCACTTGTTATTCGGACTCAATCTGCTACATGCAGGATGAGGTGGAAGTGGGAGATGTCTTTAAGGAAGTGTATAATGCCCTTAATGAAGATGGAGTTTTCATCTTTGATGTGCATTCGACCTACCAGACAGACGAAGTTTTTCCAGGCTATTCTTATCATGAAAATGCAGAAGATTTTGCCATGCTCTGGGATACCTACGAGGATGCAGCGCCTCACTCTATCGTTCATGAGTTGACTTTCTTTATCAAGGAAGAGGATGGGTCCTTTAGTCGCCACGATGAGGTGCATGAGGAGCGGACCTATGAAGTCTTGACCTATGATATTTTGTTGGAACAGGCTGGTTTCAAGTCCTTCAAACTCTATGCGGACTTTGAGGACAAGGAGCCAACAGAAACTAGCACCCGTTGGTTTTTTGTGGCTCAGAAGTAGGAGATTAGCATGACCATCACAGGTATTATCGCGGAGTTCAATCCGTTTCATAATGGGCACAAATACCTGCTAGATCAGGCTGAGGGACTGAAAATCGTGGCTATGTCAGGAAATTTCATGCAGCGAGGAGAACCAGCCATTGTAGATAAGTGGGCTAGGCTCAGATGGCACTGGGAAATGGAGCGGATTTGGTAGTAGAATTGCCCTTTTTAGTCAGTGTTCAGGCAGCAGATTTCTTTGGCCAAGGTGCTGTGGATATGTTGGCGCGTTTGGGGATTGATACTCTAGCTTTTGGGACGGAGGAAGTTCTGGATTACCAAAAAATCGCTGACTTATACACAGAGAAAGGTGCTGAGATGAAGCAATTTGTGGATAATCTGCCTGATTCACTCTCCTATCCCCAGAAAACCCAAGCCATGTGGAAGGAATTTGCAGGTCTTGATTTTTCTGACAATACACCCAATCATGTCCTTGCTCTTGCCTATGCCAAGGCAGTTGCGGGACGAAACATCAAGCTTGAGCCGATTCAGCGTCAGGGGGGCGGGTTACCATTCTGTGGATAAGGATGTGGACTTTGCCTCGGCGACAGCTCTCCGTCAGCATCAGTCAGACCAAAATTTCTTAGAACGCTTTATGCCTTCTGTTACCCTCTTTGAGCAGACCAGTAAGGTGAGCTGGGATGACTATTTTCCTTTGCTCCGATATCAAATCTTGTCAAATTCCGACCTAACCACCATCTATCAGGTCAATCAAGAAATGGCTGTGCGCATCAAGGAAGCTATCAAGACAGCTCAGTCTGTTGACGAATTGGTTGAAGTGGTTGCCACCAAACGCTATACAAAGGCGCGTGTCAGACGCCTCTTGACCTATATCTTGGTGCAGGCTAGAGAAGGTGACTTGCCAGAAGGGATTCATGTTCTTGGTTTTACCGAAAAAGGCAGACAACATCTCAAGTCTCTGAAAGGACAGGTCAATCTAGTCAGCCGAATTGGTAAAGAACCTTGGGATGCTATGACTCAAAAGGCAGACCAGATTTACCAACTAGGAAATCTAAGTATAAAAGAGCAGAATTTTGGCAGAGTGCCGATTAGAATAGAAACAAACTAAGTCTACTGAAAGGTGGGCTTTTTGAGATTTTTTACGAATAATACTCTTCGAAAATCTCTTCAAACCACGTCAACGTCGCCTTGCCGTACTCAAGTACAGCCTGCGGCTAGTTTCCTAGTTTGCTCTTTGATTTTCATTGAGTATAAATAGATAGAAAAAGAAAATCTTGTACAAGTTTCTGACAATTCCTTTCTTTTAGTGTATAATAGTGGAAAAGAGGTAAAACGAGGTATGGTTATGGAAGCAGTTCTTTACTCAACATTCCGAAATCATTTAAAAGATTACATGAAGAAGGTAAATGATGAATTTGATCCTTTGACGGTGGTCAATAAAAAAATCCAGACGAGGACATTGTAGTCCTTTCAAAAGAGCGAGTGGGATAGTATTCAAGAAACTCTGAGAATCGCTCAAAAACAAGGAACTATCTGACAAGGTCTTGCGAGGAATGGCTCAAGTTCGTGCTGGAAGCACTCAGGTCCATGTTATTGAGGAGTGATGAATGCTGCTCAAGTTTACAGAAGGTGCCTGGGCAGATTATTGCTACTGGCAAACTCAGGACAAGAAAACGTTAAAAAAAGAATCAATAAACTAATCAAGGATATTCAACGCGATCCATTTACAGGAATTGGTAAACCAGAACCACTCAAGTATGACTATCAAGGAGCTTGGTCACGTCGTATTGATGCAGAAAATCGCTTGATTTATATGATGGATGGAGATAGCGTGGCTTTCTTTGTCTTTCAAAGAAAGATTACTACTGAGTCTACTGAAAGGTGGGCTTTTTTTAATCTCTGCGAAACAACTGTTTCAAATCAACAAGGATTTAACAATTTTTATTTAGTGATTATAACCTAAATTCCTCAAAACATATTCTATTTTTAGGTTTGTGAAAATCACTTTTTTTATGGTAGAATGTAAAAGAATGTATGTCATTCGGAATAACAATAAAATGAGGTAAAAACATGGAAATCATGTCGCTTGCGATTGCTGTTTTTGCCGTCATCATTGGTTTAGTCATTGGATATGTCAGCATCTCAGCTAAGATGAAATCATCTCAGGAAGCTGCGGAGTTGATGCTTTTTAAATGCTGAACAAGAAGCAACTAATTTACGTGGACAAGCTGAGCGTGAAGCGGATTTACTTGTTAATGAAGCCAAGCGTGAAAGCAAGTCTCTTAAAAAAGAAGCACTATTGGAGGCCAAAGAAGAAGCCAGAAAATACCGTGAAGAAGTGGACGCTGAATTCAAATCAGAACGTCAAGAACTCAAACAAATCGAAAGTCGTTTTGACAGAGAGCTACTAGCCTCGACCGTAAGGACGACAATTTGACGAGTAAAGAACAAACACTTGAACAAAAAAAGAACAAAAGTATTTCTGATAGAGCGAAAAAAACCTTGATGCGCGTGAAGAGCAATTAGAGGAAGTCGAAAGACAAAAAGAAGCTGAACTAGAACGTATTGGTGCTCTGTCTCAGACAGAAGCACGAGATATTATCTTGACACAGACAGAGGAGAACTTGACCAAGGAGATAGCCAGCCGTATTCGCGAAGCTGAGCAAGAGGTCAAGGAACGTTCTGACAAAATGGCTAAGGACATTCTGGTTCAAGCTATGCAACGTATCGCTGGTGAATATGTAGCAGAGTCAACAAACTCAACAGTTCATCTGCCAGACGATACTATGAAGGGACGCATTATTGGTCGTGAAGGTCGTAACATTCGTACCTTTGAAAGTTTGACAGGGGTCGATGTGATTATCGACGATACGCCAGAAGTGGTGACCTTGTCAGGTTTTGATCCGATTCGTCGTGAGATTGCCCGTATGACTATGGAAATGTTGCTCAAAGATGGTCGTATCCACCCAGCTCGTATCGAAGAGCTGGTTGAGAAAAAAACCGTCAAGAGATTGACAATAAGATCCGTGAATACGGTGAGGCTGCTGCCTATGAAATTGGGGCGCCAAACCTTCATCCAGACTTGATGAAGATTATGGGACGTTTGCAGTTCCGTACTTCTTATGGACAAAATGTCTTACGCCATTCGATTGAGGTTGCTAAATTGGCTGGTATTATGGCCAGCGAACTTGGTGAGAATGCGGCTCTTGCCCGTCGTGCTGGATTCCTTCACGATATCGGGAAAGCTATTGACCGTGAGGTTGAAGGTAGCCACGTTGAAATCGGTATGGAATTGGCTCGTAAGTACAAGGAACATCCAGTTGTGGTCAATACGATTGCTAGCCACCACGGTGATGTTGAAGCTGAGAGCGTCATTGCAGTTATCGTTGCTGCAGCAGATGCCTTGAGTGCAGCTCGTCCAGGTGCTCGTAGTGAGTCTCTTGAAAGCTACATCAAGCGTCTCCATGATTTGGAAGAAATTGCTAACGGTTTTGAAGGAGTACAAACTAGCTTTGCCCTTCAAGCAGGACGTGAAATTCGTATCATGGTCAATCCAGGACAAATCAAGGACGACAAAGTCACAATCTTGGCTCATAAAGTTCGTGAGAAAATTGAAAACAATCTCGATTACCCAGGAAATATCAAGGTAACCGTGATTCGTGAACTTCGTGCAGTAGATTATGCTAAATAAATAAGAAAGAGCAGTTGAAAAATTACTGCTTTTTTGTTACACTAGATAGAAAGACTGTAAAGGATAATCTGGCTTTTTGCCATTATTCTAGAGAAATGTTATTTCACAGACTGACTAAAAGGAGACACAATGGCAGACCGAGGCTTACTAATCGTTTTTTCTGGTCCTTCAGGGGTTGGAAAAGGAACGGTTAGAAGAGAGATTTTTGAGAGTTCTGAAAACCAATTTCAATACTCTGTATCGATGACGACACGCGCACAACGTCCTGGAGAAGTGGACGGTGTTGACTATTTCTTCCGTACTCGTGAAGAGTTTGAAGAGCTGATTCGTCAAGGACAGATGTTGGAATACGCAGAATATGTCGGCAACTACTATGGAACTCCCCTGACCTATGTCAATGAAACCTTGGACAAGGGAATTGATGTTTTCCTTGAAATTGAAGTTCAAGGTGCTCTTCAGGTTAAGAAAGGTTCCAGATGCTGTCTTTATCTTCCTGACACCACCAGACTTAGATGAATTACAAGATCGTTTGGTAGGTCGAGGAACAGATAGTGCAGAAGTGATTGCCCAACGAATCGAAAAGGCCAAGGAAGAAATTGCCCTCATGCGTGAGTATGATTATGCGATTGTCAACGATCAGGTGCCCCTAGCTGCTGAGCGTGTCAAACGTGTTATCGAAGCAGAACACTTCCGTGTGGATCGTGTCATTGGTCACTATCAGGAGATGTTACCAAAATCTCCAACTACCCGATAAAATTTAGAAAATAGGTACAAGCAAATGATGTTAAAACCCTCTATTGATACCTTGCTCGACAAGGTTCCTTCAAAATATTCACTCGTAATCTTGGAAGCAAAACGTGCCCACGAATTGGAAGCAGGTGCGCCAGCAACTCAAGGTTTCAAGTCTGAAAAGTCAACTCTTCGCGCTTTAGAAGAAATCGAATCAGGAAACGTTACAATTCACCCAGATCCAGAAGGGAAACGTGAAGCAGTACGTCGCCGTATCGAAGAAGAAAAACGCCGCAAAGAAGAAGAAGAAAAGAAAATCAAAGAGCAAATCGCTAAAGAAAAAGAAGATGGTGAAAAAATTTAAGGTTGGGGGGACTCAATCTTATTTTTTCTATTGCAAGAATCTACTGACAAGGAGGAGGTGAGAAGATGCCCATAGCCAAGATTATTGTGGATGTGCCCTTGATGCAGACGGACCAGCCCTATAGTTACAGGATTCCTGAGGAATTTGAGGGAATGCTGGAAGTTGGGATGCGGGTTCATGTACCTTTTGGTAAGGGCAATCGCCTGATTCAAGGGATTGTTCTTGGTGTGGAGTCCCAATCAGATGAGGAAGAGATGGAGCAAGATTTAAAAGATATCGCTGAGGTGTTGGATTTTTCCCCTGTTCTCACACAAGAACAACTCTGGTTGGCTGAGGAGTTACGCAAGTCCGTCTTTTCTTACAAAATTTCCATCCTCAAGGCTATGCTACCAAGATTTCTGAACTCCAGCTATGACAAGATTCTCTATCCTCTGGAAGGTTTGAGTCAGGAAGACCGAGAGCGTCTGTTTGGTTCAGAAGATTCGCTAGCCTTTTCTTCTCTGGATTTAGGTAAGCAAGCTGAAATGATGCGTTTAACTAGAAAAGGACTGCTTGGTCTAGAATATCAGGCGATTGATCAAAAGAAAGTCAAGACCCAGTCTTGGTATGAGGTTGCCCTTGTTCAGTTAGAAGGTGTAGAGATTTCTGCACGTGCCAAGAAAAAGTTGGAATTGAGAGACTATTTACTGTCTCATCCTGAGAGTGCTCCCTTGGCTAGTTTGTTAGAGTCCTATTCGCGGGAGCAAGTCAACTTCTTTGTGGAACAAGGTGCTGTTACTATAGTTCAAAAGGAAGTCCAACGCTCGGCTGCTTATTTTGAAGGAATTGAAGCAAGTCAGCCTTTGGAGTTGAATCCAGAGCAAAGACAGGCGCGTGATGCAGTAGTCAGTGCGATTGGCAGTCATCAGCCTCCTTTCCTCCTTCAAGGGATTACAGGAAGTGGGAAGACCGAGGTTTACTTGCAGATTATCCAAGGTGCCTTGGACAAGGGCAAGACAGCCATTTTACTGGTGCCTGAGATTTCCTTGACTCCACAGATGACGGAGCGTTTTTATAGCACGTTTTTGGGGACAAGGTGGCCATTCTTCACTCAGGATTGTCTAATGGTGAAAAGTATGATGAATGGCGCAAGGTTGAGCGTGGCGATGCACAAGTTGTTGTTGGTGCCAGATCAGCCATCTTTGCTCCGCTGAAATCTAGGTGTCATGATTATCGATGAGGAGCATGAAGCGACTTATAAGCAGGACAGCAATCCCCGTTACCATGCCAGAGAGGTGGCCATTTTACGGGCCCAGTATAATCAAGCGGCTCTGGTGCTTGGGTCTGCAACGCCGAGCTTAGAAAGCCGTGCTCGCGCTGGCAAAGGTGTCTATCAACACTTACGTCTGACCCAACGTGCTAATCCTTTAGCTACCATTCCTGAGGTTCAAGTGATTGATTTTCGGGACTATATCGGACAAAATGAGACGTCAAACTTTACGCCCCCTTTGCTTGAAGCTATTCAGGACCGTCTGGCTAAAAAAGAGCAGGTGGTTCTCATGCTCAATCGCCGTGGTTATTCTAGCTTTGTCATGTGTCGGGAATGTGGGACGGTAGATACTTGTCCCAACTGTGACATTTCCCTGACCTTGCACATGGATACTAAGACCATGAACTGCCATTATTGTGGCTTTCGAAGGATATTCCTCAGGTCTGTCCTAACTGTAAGAGTCGCAGTATTCGTTACTATGGGACAGGAACTCAGAAGGCTTATGACGAACTGGAAGAACTCTTTCCTCAGGCACGTATTCTGCGGATGGATGTGGATACGACCCGCAAGAAAGGCAGTCACCAAGTTTTACTTGACCAGTTTGGACGAGGGGAAGCGGACATATTGCTTGGTACACAGATGATTGCTAAGGGATTGGATTTTCCCAATGTGACTTTGGTCGGAGTTCTCAATGCGGATACGGCCTTGAATCTGCCTGATTTCCGTTCTTCTGAGAGAACCTTCCAGCTATTGACTCAGGTTGCAGGTCGGGCAGGTCGTGCTGAAAAAGCTGGGCAGGTCTTGATACAGTCTTACAATCCTCAGCACTACGCTATTCGATTTGCAAAAGACCAGGACTACGAAGGCTTTTACGCTTATGAAATGGGAATCAGACGACAACTTGGTTATCCACCTTACTATTTCACCATTGGTATTACCCTTTCTCATAAGAAGGAAGAAGAGGTGGTCAAACGTGCCTATGAAGTTATGAACATTTTGCGGTCAGGCTTGTCAGATACCAGTAATATCCTTGGGCCGACGCCAAAACCGATTGCTCGTACCCACAACCTTTATCATTATCAGATTTTAATTAAATACCGTTTAGAAGATGAGCTGGGGCCGACCCTCAACCAGGTCTTGGCTTTGACTCAAGAACGGGAAAATAGTGAGCTCCGTCTTAGCATTGACCATGAGCCACAGCAATTTTTATAAGAAGGAGAAGATATGACAAAACTAATCTTTATGGGGACACCCGACTTTTCAGCAACAGTCTTAAAAGGACTTTTGACAGATGACCGTTACGAAATTCTAGCCGTTGTGACCCAGCCAGACCGTGCCGTCGGCCGTAAAAAAGTGATCCAGGAAACCCCAGTCAAGCAGGCTGCCAAAGAAGCAGGTCTTCCTATCTACCAACCTGAAAAATTATCTGGAAGTCCAGAGATGGAAGCTATTATGCAGCTAGGAGCGGATGGAATTGTGACTGCTGCTTTTGGGCAGTTTCTCCCAAGCAAACTCCTTGATAGCATGGATTTGCGGTCAACGTTCACGCTTCCCTCCTTCCTAAACACCGTGGTGGTGCGCCGATCCATTATGCCTTGATTCAAGGGGATGAGGAAGCTGGTGTGACCATTATGGAAATGGTCAAGGAAATGGACGCAGGAGATATGATTTCTCGTCGCAGTATTCCGATTATGGATGAGGACAATGTCGGTACCTTGTTTGAAAAATCGGCGCTAGTTGGTCGTGATTTGCTTTTGGACACTTTGCCTGCCTACATTGCTGGGGAAATCCAACCTGAACCGCAGGATCCAAGTCAGGTTAGCTTCTCGCCAAATATCAAGCCAGAGGAAGAAAAATTGGACTGGAATAAAAGCAATCGTCAACTTTTCAACCAAATTCGTGGGATGAATCCGTGGCCTGTTGCCCATACTTTCCTTAAGGGCGACCGCTTTAAGATTTATGAAGCCCTACCAGTAGAAGGTCAGGGAAATCCAGGTGAGATTCTCTCTATCAGCAAGAAAGAATTGCTTGTCGCAACGGCAGAAGGAGCCCTTTCTCTTAAACAAGTGCAGCCAGCTGGTAAACCTAAGATGGACATTGCTTCCTTCCTCAACGGAGTTGGGCGCACATTGACTGTAGGAGAACGATTTGGTGACTAAAGTAGAAACAGCTAGAAGTTTAGCTCTAGCAGGATTAGAGGATGTTTTTATTAATCAGGCATACTCAAACATCGCCTTAAATAAGCATCTCAAGGGAAGTCAACTTTCAGCAGCAGACAAGGGTTTGGTGACAGAGATTGTCTACGGAACAGTAGCCCGTAAACTGACTCTGGAATGGTACTTGTCCCACTTTATTGAAGATAGAGATCAGTTAGACAGCTGGCTTTATGTTCTTCTTCTCATGAGTGCCTACCAACTCCGCTATCTGGATAAGATTCCAGATCATGCTGTAGTCAATGAAGCAGTGGAATTGGCCAAAGTCCGTAAAAAGGGCAGTGAAAAATTGGTTAACGCAGTCCTTCGCCGTATCCTGCGTGAAGGATGGCCAGATATTGCCAGCATTAAGCGAAAAAACAAGCGTGATTCCATTGCCTATTCCCTTCCGGTTTGGTTGGTGTCTAAACTTAAGGAAGAATACGGAGAAGAGCGAGCGCAGGCTATTTTTGAAAGTCTCTTGGTGCGTAACAAAGCCAGTATTCGTGTGACTGACTTAAGTCGAAAAGAGGAAATCCAAGCCTTGTTGGAGGCCAGTGATTCATCCTTGTCTCCTTCAGGTCTGGTTAAGGAACAGGGACATTTTGCTAGCCATGATTTGTTTGCGGATGGAGCCATAACCATCCAAGACGAGTCTAGTCAGCTGGTTGCGCCAACTTTGAATTTGCAGGGAGATGAGCGAGTGCTTGATGCCTGTGCAGCTCCAGGTGGGAAAACAGCCCATATTGCCTCTTATCTTACGACAGGTCAGGTTACTGCTCTGGACTTGTACGATCACAAGTTGGACTTAATCCAAGAAATGCCCAACGTTTAGGAGTTGCAGATCGGGTTCAAAGGCAAAAATTGGATGCCAGAAAGGCGCATGAGTTTTTTGGGCAGAATTCATTTGATAAGATTTTGGTGGATGCCCCCTGTTCTGGGATTGGACTTTTAAGACGAAAACCAGACATCAAATACAATAAAGAAACGGCAGATTTCGCGTCCTTGCAGGAAATTCAGCTAGAAATATTAGGTAGTGTTTGTCAAACACTAGGCAAAGGTGGTATAATAACTTATAGTACCTGTACTATTGTCTCAGAGGAGAATTTTCAAGTCGTTGAGGCGTTTTTAGAAAGTCATCCTGAGTTCGAGCAGGTAAAACTAGAACATGAATGTAAGGATATCATGAAAGACGGCTGTATCCTCATTACACCTGAATTGTATGGAAGTGATGGATTCTTCATCAGTCAATTTCGCAAGATATCGGATTAGGAAGGAACTGACACATGGAAATTTCATTATTAACAGATGTTGGTCAGAAACGAACAAATAACCAAGACTATGTCAACCACTATGTCAATAGAGCTGGGCGTACTATGATTATTTTAGCTGATGGGATGGGAGGTCATCGTGCAGGGAATATCGCTAGTGAAATGGCGGTAACAGACCTAGGTATAGCTTGGGTTGATACCCAAATCGATACAGTCAATGAAGTGCGTGAATGGTTCGCCAATTACCTAGAAATTGAAAATCAAAAGATTCATCAACTTGGACAAGATGATGCCTATAAAGGAATGGGAACAACTCTTGAGGCTGTTGCTATTATTGGCAATCAGGCTATCTATGCCCATATTGGAGATTCTCGTATCGGTTTGATTCGTGGGGAAGAGTACCACCAGTTAACGAGCGATCATTCCTTGGTCAATGAATTGCTTAAGGCAGGTCAATTGACGCCAGAAGAAGCAGCTAGCCATCCACAGAAAAATATTATTACCCAGTCTATCGGTCAAAAAGATGAAATTCAGCCTGATTTTGGAATGATTACCCTTGAGCTGGGAGACTATCTCCTACTTAATAGTGACGGCTTGACAAATATGATTTCAGGTAGTGAGATTTGTGATATTGTAACCAGTGATATTCCTTTGGCAGATAAAACAGCGACGCTTGTGCGTTTTGCTAACAATGCAGGAGGTTTAGACAACATTACGGTTGCCCTTGTTTCTATGAACGAGGAGGATGCAGAATGATCCAAATCGGCAAGATTTTTGCCGGACGCTATCGGATTGTGAAACAGATTGGCCGAGGAGGCATGGCAGATGTCTATTTGGCCAAGGATTTAATTCTAGACGGAGAAGAAGTGGCAGTGAAGGTTCTGAGGACCAACTACCAGACGGACCCGATAGCTGTAGCTCGTTTTCAGCGTGAAGCGAGAGCTATGGCGGATCTAGACCATCCTCATATCGTTCGGATAACAGATATTGGTGAGGAAGACGGTCAACAGTATCTTGCAATGGAGTATGTTGCTGAGCTAGACCTCAAACGCTATATCAAGGAACACCATCCTCTCTCTAATGAAGAAGCCGTCCGTATCATGGGACAAATCCTTCTGGCTATGCGTTTAGCCCATACTCGAGGAATTGTTCACAGAGATTTAAAACCGCAAAATATCCTTTTGACCCCAGATGGAACTGCCAAGGTCACAGACTTTGGGATTGCAGTAGCCTTTGCTGAGACTAGTCTGACTCAGACAAACTCAATGTTGGGGTCAGTTCATTACTTGTCACCAGAGCAGGCGCGTGGTTCTAAGGCGACTGTACAGAGTGATATTTATGCCATGGGGATTATCTTCTATGAGATGCTGACAGGCCATATCCCTTATGACGGGGATAGCGCGGTGACTATCGCCCTCCAGCATTTCCAGAAACCATTGCCATCGGTTATAGCTGAAAATCCATCTGTGCCTCAGGCTTTGGAAAATGTTGTTATCAAGGCAACTGCTAAGAAATTGACAGATCGCTATAAATCGGTCGCTGAAATGTATGTGGACTTGTCTAGTAGTTTGTCTTATAATCGTCGCAATGAACCAAAGCTGGTCTTTGACGATGCGACTAAGGCGGACACCAAGACTCTACCAAAAGTATCTCAGAGTACCTTGACCTCGATTCCTAAGGTACAAACACAGAGTCCGAAGCCACAGACTGCGAAGCCGAGTCAGCAGGTTTCAGAAGACAATTATGCAAGCAAGCCTGTTAAGAAACGGAAATTTAGAGTTCGCTATATGATTTTGTTGGCCAGCATTGTATTAGTGGCAGCTTCTCTTATTTGGATTTTGTCTAGAACTCCTGCAACCATTGCCATTCCAGATGTGACAGGTCAGACAGTTGCGGAGGCCAAGGAAACTCTCAAGAAAGCCAATTTTGAGATCGGTGAAGAGAAAACAGAGGCTAGTGAAAAGGTGGAAGAAGGGCGGATTATCCGTACAGATCCTGACGCTGGAACGACTCGAAAAGAAGGTTCGAAAATCAATTTGGTTGTCTCGTCAGGCAAGCAATCTTTCCAATTGAGCAATTATATCGGCCGTAAATCAACAGATGTTATCGCAGAACTCAAGCAGAAGAAGGTTCCTGAAAATCTCATTAAGATTGAGGAAGAAGAATCAAGTGAGAGTGAAGCAGGAACTGTTCTCAGACAGAGTCCAGCTGCCGGAACAACCTATGATTTGAGCAAGGCATCAACGATTACCTTAACCGTTGCTAAAAAAGTAACCAGCGTTGTTATGCCAAGTTATACAGGATCTAGTCTTGAATTTACTAAAAACAATCTCGTTCAAATTGTCGGTATTAAAGAAGCCAATATTGAAGTTGTAGAAGTGTCGACAGCTCCCGCTGGAACTGCTGAAGGTACAGTCGTTGAACAGAGTCCAAAAGCAGGTGAAAAGGTTGATTTGACGAAGACGCGTGTCAAGATTTCAATCTACAGACCGAAAACACCGTCGTCAACGTCATCATCAGCACCAGCCCAACATGGAAACCAAGGTTCTGCCACAACACCAAGTCAGGGGAACCAACAAGGAAATCAACGAGGGAATGCACCTGCTACTACTCAATCAAGTAGTGAAGGCAACCACGAAAATTCTCGTGATTAAACGAATCTTTGTCATGATTTCATGGCGAAGATTTTTTTGACTCAGATTTGTGATAAAAATAGAAGGAGTTGATAAAAAGGAGGAAAGCATGGAAGAATCAAGAGAATTAAATGCCGTCATCGATGTGATTATGCTAGCAGGAACCATTCTCCTCAAAAGTGGTTCAGAGATTCATCGTGTAGAAGATACCATGATTCGGATTGCGCATTCGCAGGGGATTGTGGATTGCAATGTTCTTGCCATGCCTGCCGCAATCTTTTTCTCTATTGAAAATACCAATATTTCGCGTATGAAGCGCGTGACTTCCTCTTCTTATAACATTGAAAAAGTCTGCGATGTGAACCAGATTTCTCGTCAGTTAGTAGGTGGAAAGCTTGATTTAGAAACAGCCTTTAAGCAATTGACGGCTTTGCAAGCTCAACCCCTTCCCTATACTAAGTTGCAGGTAACTTTGGCTGCGACCTTTAGTGCCCCTTTCTTTTCAGTTATGTTTAGTGGAAACATCTACGACGCACTTGGGGCAGGAGTAGCGACCTTATTTGGTTTTGCCTTTTCCCTCTATGTGGAGAAGTTTATCCGAATTCCCTTTGTGACAGCCTTTGCTGGAGCCTTTGTCTTTGGGATGATTGCCCAGTTTTGGGCTCGCTACACAGGTTTCCCTTCAACTGCAGATTTGATTATAGCTGGTGCGGTCATGCCTTTTGTACCAGGGATTGCCTTGACTAATGCGGTTCGTGATATTATGACTAACCATATAAACTCTGGTATGAGTAAGATGTTTGAATCTCTACTCATTACCCTAGCTTTAGGGGCAGGAACTTCTGTCGCCTTGGTATTGATGAATTAATATGACACTAACAACCTTTTTATTACAAGCAGTAGCAAGTCTTCTTGCTATTATCACTTTTTTAATTGTACTCAATGTGCAACGCTCTATGCTCTTACCTGGAGGGATTTTGGGTATGGCTGTCTGGCTAATCTATCTCTTGCTCAAGGAACCGACCAATGTTATTGTGGCTACTTTTTATTGCAGCCATTATCGGTTCTTGTGTCAGCCAGATTTTTAAGTATTCTTTATAAGACACCTGCTGTGGTCTTTATCTTAGCCATCTTGGCACCTCTGGTTCCGGGTTATCTTTCTTATCAAACAACTGCCTTTTTTGTGACGGGAGATTACAGTCATGCCATTGCTAGTGCAACCTTGGTTGTTATGTTGGCTTTGGTGATTTCTATTGGAATGGCTAGCGGAACAGTGATTCTCAGACTTTATTCTCACTTACGAAAACAGTATAATGGTTAGACTAATAAGGGACTTGCTTTGGTGAATCAAGCCTTTTTTCTCTCTTTTATTGCTATTTGTGATAAAATAGTATAGAACGATTTTTTACATGAATGATAAAACAGAGGTAAATATGACAATCGGTATTGATAAGATTGGTTTTGCGACCAGTCAATATGTCTTGAAATTACAAGACTTAGCAGAAGCGAGGGGTATTGACCCTGAAAAATTAAGCAAAGGACTCTTACTCAAGGAATTGAGTATTGCGCCCCTAACTGAGGATATCGTGACCTTGGCGGCCAGTGCAAGTGACTCTATTTTAACTGAGCAAGAAAGACAAGAAATCGATATGGTCATTGTGGCGACTGAGTCAGGAATTGACCAGAGTAAGGCTGCAGCCGTCTTTGTGCATGGCTTGCTGGGCATCCAGCCCTTTGCTCGTAGTTTCGAAATTAAAGAAGCTTGCTATGGAGCGACAGCGGCCCTTCATTATGCCAAATTGCATGTGGAAAATTCTCCAGAGTCCAAGGTCTTGGTCATTGCCAGTGATATTGCCAAATACGGTATTGAAACTCCAGGAGAACCAACTCAGGGTGCTGGAAGTGTGGCTATGTTGATTACACAAAATCCACGCATTATGGCCTTTAATAATGACAATGTCGCTCAAACCCGTGATATCATGGACTTTTGGCGTCCAAATTACTCAACAACCCCTTATGTAAATGGTGTCTATTCTACCCAACAATATTTGGATAGTTTGAAAACGACTTGGCTTGAATACCAAAAAAACGCTACCAGCTTACCTTAGATGATTTTTGCGGCTGTGTGCTTCCACTTGCCTTATCCTAAATTAGCCTTAAAAAGGCTTGAAAAAAATTATGGATAAGAGCCTGCCCCAAGAGAAAAAAAGACCTCTTGCAAAAAGCATTTTTGACCAGTCTATTCTCTACAGTCAAAAAGGTGGGGAATATCTACACAGGTTCACTTTTTCCTTGGACTTTTGTCTCTCTTGGAAAAATACAGATAGCTTGAAGGCTGGGGATAAAATTGCCCTCTACAGTTATGGAAGTGGTGCTGTGGCAGAGTTCTTCAGTGGTGAATTGGTTGAAGGTTATGAAGCTTATCTAGATAAAGAACGTTTGAACAAGCTCAACCAACGAATTGCCCTGTCTGTCGCAGAATACGAAAAGGTCTTCTTTGAGGAAGTAGACTTGGATGAAACAAACTCTGCCCAGTTTGCTGGCTATGAAAATCAAGATTTTTGCCTTGGTTGAAATTGTGGATCACCAACGCCGTTATAGCAAGGTTGAAAAAAATAATGAAGATAAGTTGGAATGGATTTTTCTAAAAAAAATCATACCGAGAGCGTCTTGAGTTGTTGCGAGCTCAGGCGCTCCTTAGTCCTGAGAAGCAAAGGAGTCTGGAGCAGGATGAACAGATGAGTGTGACTGTGGCGGACCAGCTGAGTGAGAATGTAGTGGGAACTTTTTCTCTGCCTTATTCTATCATTCCAGAACTTTTGGTGAATGGGCAAGACTATACAGTTCCCTATGTGACAGAAGAACCCTCAGTGGTTGCTGCAGCAAGCTATGCCAGCAAAATCATCAAGCGAGCAGGTGGCTTTACTGCTCAAGTACATGAGCGCCAGATGATTGGGCAGGTAGCTCTTTATCAAGTTGATGATCCAGAGCTAGCGCAAGAGAAGATTGTCAGCAAGAAAGCAGAACTCTTGGAACTTGCTAATCAAGCCTATCCTTCTATCGTTAAACGCGGGGGTGGGGCGCGTGATTTGCATGTAGAACAGATAAAAGGCGAAACAGACTTTCTCGTTGTCTATCTTCATGTCGATACTCAGGAAGCCATGGGAGCCAATATGCTCAACACCATGCTAGAAGCCTTGAAACCAGTCTTAGAAGAACTTAGTCAAGGACAGAGTCTCATGGGAATCCTGTCCAACTACGCGACAGATTCTCTGGTGACGGCAAGTTGCCGCATCGCCTTTCGCTACTTGAGCCGCCAAAAGGATCAAGGACGGGAAATTGCGGAGAAAATTGCGTTAGCTAGCCAGTTTGCGCAGGCTGATGCTTATCGAGCTGCTACTCATAATAAAGGGATTTTTAATGGTATTGATGCCATTTTGATTGCCACTGGGAATGATTGGCGTGCCATTGAAGCAGGGGCCCATGCTTTTGCCAGTCGAGACGGGCGCTACCAAGGTCTTAGTCAATGGACGCTGGACCTTGAAAGAGAAGAATTGGTTGGTCAAATGACTCTTCCTATGCCTGTAGCAACCAAGGGTGGCTCTATCGGTCTCAACCCCCGTGTAGTTTTTAGTCATGAACTACTGGGAAATCCTTCTGCCAAAGAATTATCCCAGATTATCGTGTCTATTGGTCTTGCCCAAAACTTTGCGGCCCTGAAAGCTTTGGTGAGTACAGGAATCCAGCAAGGACACATGAAATTGCAGGCCAAATCCTTAGCACTTCTCGCAGGTGCTAGTGAATCCGAGGTAGCTCCCCTAGTCGAGCTCCTCATCGCAGATAAACCTTTAACCTAGAAACAGCTCAACGTTATCTCGAAAACTTAAGATCATAAAAAACTCAGACGAATTGGTCTGAGTTTTCTTGTGCTTAAATACTTTTTCCTGGTAATAGAGTAACTGGTAAGAAGTAACCTGTTGTCGCGACTTCCTTGCCTTCGATCTTTTGCAAGAGGAGGTCAACGGTGAGGCAGGCAATTTCTTCCAAGGGTTGCTTGATAGTAGCCAGTTGAGGGTAGTAATTTTCGATAAAGTAGGTCCCATCATAGCCGATGACCTTGAGCTCTTCTGGGACAGAAATGCCCAATTCTTGAGCGATTTTAATGACCAGAATAGCTGTCAAATCATCTGAAGCAAAAATGGCATCTGGCTTTTGTCGAGTTAAGATATTCTTGATTTCCATTTCTTTTCTGACAGGAGAAAAGTCACTGGAAACATTGATAATAGGAGCTTTTGGGAGTACGAATGCAAAACCAGCGTGGCGCAGTCCAGTTGGCGAATTGGAATTGTCATTCCCTGTAATCATAATGATAGACTGGGCGCCTGTCTTGACCAAGGTTTGGGCGGCTAGAACCCCACCAGCATAGTTGTCAGAGGAAACGACTGGAATGTCTGGCGATAGGTTTCGGTCGAAGGAAATAATCGGCGCTGTCACGCGATTGTAGTCTTCGATTCCCAAGTTGTGACTACCAGAAATGATGCCGTCTACCTGATTGGCTTCCAACATTTCGATGTATTCGCGTTCCTTCTCGGAATCGTGCTCACTGTTGCAGATGATGGTCTTATAACCATTTTTGAAGAGTTGGTGTTCCAGCTTATCAATCAATTCTGCATAGAAAACATTGGAAATATTTGGGAAAATCAAGCCGATTAATTTAGCCGATTTTCCTTGCAAACTACGAGCTAGGTTGTTGGGCTTATAGCCCAATTCCCGCATAGCTTCATTGACTTTTTGGATGGTTTTCTCAGAGAGATAACCTTTTTTATTGATAACCCGAGAAACGGTAGTAGGGCTGACGCCTGCAAGTTTTGCGACATCAGTTAGTTTTGCGACCATAATCTAATTCATAGTAAGTTCCAGCTGGGTTTCCAGATTTGATCAGGATACCATTTTGGTCCGCATGTGGGAAGACACGACCGGAAAATACTTTTTCTCCTTTATTGATGAAAATTTCAAAGACAGAGTTATCGATGAAAATCGTAGCAGTAGTGGCTTGATTATCGATAGGGCAAGAGCGAGTTGTTCCAAATTCTTGGGCATACTGTTCACCAGCCTGGCTACGATCCACTGTCACTTGACCATTTACAAGATCAAAGTTGATGGAAAGTCCCTTGCCTTCTTTATCAGCAAGTAGGACAATCTCGCTCTGGCTATTGGCTTCCAAGTTGAGTTCGAGTTCGTAAGTGTTCTTGGTTTGGGCACGGTTTGAGAAAGGTTCTTCAGAAGCACGAAGGTCCTTGATAGCTACGACTGGGTATTGGTAGAGTTTGCCGTCTTTGATAGTGAGTTCTTTGACCAAAGAGAAGGTTCCTTGGTGGTCAAAACGGTCAGAAGGGTAAGAAACATCAGGCAAACCAAGCCAGCTAACAGCTAGAGCACGTCCATCAGGAGCGTTGAAGGCTTGAGTTGCATAGGCTTCGAAACCATAGTCCATGTTTTGAAGTTGAGACACATCTACCATTTTGGCATTTTCAGGGTCAAAGGAAGCCCCAATCTTATACATATTTGGATAGATATTGTCGTAGTCTAGAACTTTCTTATCCAAACCTTGTGGACAGTAGAGAAGGACAGGTTGCTCCCCTACAAAGACCAGATTTGGGCATTCCATCATATAGGCAGTACGGTCGTTAGCAAAGTCAAGGTCGCCAACTTCTTGCCAGTTTGTGTAGTCGTTGTCAACAGCCTTGTAGAGACGGACAAAGCCTTTTTTCTCCAAGTCCTGTCCACCGACGATGGCATAATATTGACCCTTGAAGTTAAAAATTTGCGGATCGCGGAAGTGGTCAGTAGAGTCTGCTGGCTGGTCAATCAAGATCTTGTCAATCTTCGTAATCTTGCCATCCTTGTCCATCAAAGCACCAATCTGGTAAGGGTGACGGATCCAGTTTTCATCACGGACATTTCCTGTATAAAATAGAAACAAGTTATCGCCAAACTGCATGGCAGAACCAGAGTAGGCACCGTGGCTATCTAATGGAGTATCAGGCAAAACTTTGACTCCAGTTTCTCTAAAGTGAACTAAATCATCACTTTCCAATTGCATCCAAGATTTCAAACCGTGGGCTGCACCAAAAGGAAAATTCTGATAAAAAACAACCCACTTCCCATCAAAGTAAGAAAAGCCATTTGGGTCGTTGAGAAGTCCTGTTTTTGGCTCAACATGGTAATGAGTATGCCATGGAGATTGTGCCATATTTTCCTTAATATTCTTAATTTCTTCTTGCGTCCAATCTTGATAAAGTCTGTAACGACGCTCAGTTGTCCATTCCATTCATTCATTCCTCCAAAAAAATCTTATCACATTTAATAGTAACCGTTTTTCGATAAAAAAATGCAAGCTTTTTTTATGTTAAAAAAAGAGAAAAAAAACTGTCAAACGTTTATCATAAAAATAAATGCAGGAAATCAATCAAATTTTTCACGAAAACATGAAAGATAATGAAACAAAACTCTTTTAACCAAGATTTTAAACTTATTTTTTAAGGAATGCCTGCTAAAACAATCAAAAAAACAATCAATCTAAAGCGTGTCTACTAAGTGGATAGAATATTTTTTTCTGCAAAAACGCTTGACATATTTCTAAAACATGATAAAATAATAGTCGTAGGGCGAATAAAAATCGCTTTCAAACAAGAACAAAAATTTTTATATAAGGAGATTTTTTTGCAAATGAACAATCAGGAAATTGCAAAAAAAGTCATCGATGCCTTGGGCGGACGTGAAAATGTCAACAGTGTAGCTCACTGTGCGACTCGTCTTCGTGTCATGGTCAAAGATGAAGGGAAAATTAATAAAGAAGTGATTGAGAACTTGGAAAAAGTTCAAGGTGCTTTCTTTAACTCAGGTCAATACCAAATCATCTTTTGGTACAGGTACAGTTAACAAAATGTACGATGAGGTTGTTGCACTTGGTTTGCCAACATCATCTAAAGATGACATGAAAGCAGAAGCTGCGAAACAAGGGAACTGGTTCCAACGTGCTATCCGTACTTTCGGTGACGTTTCGTTCCAATCATCCCAGTTATCGTAGCGACAGGTCTCTTCATGGGGGTGCGTGGTCTTTTCAACGCTCTTGAAATGCCACTTCCAGGTGACTTTGCAACTTACACACAAATCTTGACAGATACAGCCTTCATCATCTTGCCAGGTTTGGTTGTGTGGTCAACCTTCCGCGTATTCGGTGGAAATCCTGCCGTTGGTATCGTTCTTGGTATGATGCTTGTTTCTGGCTCACTTCCAAATGCTTGGGCAGTCGCTTCAGGTGGTGAAGTAACAGCTATGAACTTCTTTGGTTTCATCCCTGTTGTTGGTTTGCAAGGTTCAGTTCTTCCAGCCTTCATCATCGGGGTTGTCGGAGCTAAATTTGAAAAAGCTGTCCGCAAGGTTGTTCCAGATGTGATTGACCTCTTGGTAACACCATTCGTGACACTTTTGGTCATGTCTATCCTTGGACTCTTTGTCATCGGACCAGTCTTCCACGTTGTTGAAAACTATATTCTTGTCGGTACAAAAGCAATTCTTGGCTTGCCATTTGGTCTCGGTGGTTTCTTGATTGGTGGGGTTCACCAATTGATCGTCGTGTCAGGTGTGCACCACATCTTCAATTTGCTTGAAGTTCAATTGCTTGCTGCTGACCATGCTAACCCATTCAACGCTATCATCACTGCGGCTATGACAGCTCAAGGTGCTGCGACTGTTGCGGTTGGTGTTAAAACGAAAAATCCAAAACTGAAAACACTTGCTTTCCCAGCTGCTCTTTCTGCCTTCCTCGGTATTACAGAGCCTGCTATCTTCGGGGTGAACTTGCGCTTCCGTAAACCATTCTTCCTTTCATTGATTGCTGGTGCAATCGGTGGTGGATTGGCTTCAATCCTTGGGCTTGCTGGTACTGGTAGTGGTATCACTATCATCCCTGGTACAATGCTTTATGCTGGTAATGGACAACTTCCACTATACCTTCTTATGGTAGCTGTATCATTTGCCCTTGGTTTTGCTCTTACTTACATGTTTGGTTATGAGGATGAAAAAGAAGTTGCTACTGAAGTAGAGACAGAACGTTTGGTCCAAGAAGAAACAACTGGTAACATTCCAGCAGCTCTTCAAAATGAAAACACTTGTAACTCCTATCGTCGGTGACGTTGTAGCTCTTGCTGATGTCAATGACCCAGTCTTCTCAAGTGGAGCTATGGGACAAGGTATCGCTGTGAAACCTAGCCAAGGTGTGGTCTATGCACCTGCTGATGCTGAAGTTTCAATTGCCTTTCCAACAGGACACGCTTTTGGTTTGAAAACAACTGATGGTGCTGAAGTCTTGATCCACGTTGGTATCGACACTGTAACAATGAACGGTGAAGGTTTTTGAAGCAAAAAGTTGCTCAAGGTGACAAGGTGAAAGCAGGAGATGTTCTTGGAACATTTGATTCAAAACAAAATCGCTGCAGCTGGTCTTGATGATACAACAATGGTTATCGTTACAAATACAGCTGACTACGCTTCAGTAGCTCCAGTCGCAACAGGTTCAGTTGCTAAGGGGATGCTGTGATCGAAGTGAAAAATCTAATACTCTTCGAAAATCAAATTCAAACCATGTCAGCTTCGCCTTGCCGTAGATATATGTAACTGACTTCGTCAGTCTTATCTACAACCTCAAAGCATTGCTTTGAGCAACCTTCGGCTAGCTTCCTAGTTTGCTCTTGATTTTCATTGAGTACAATATTCCCTCTCACAATGAAAACGAACAAATGACATGTTTGTTCGTTTTTGCTTGAATGGTAAGATTTACAGAGGAAAATCTAAAAAATAGAGAAATTTAGATTTTCGAAATATGCTATAATAAAGAAAATAAAAACAAGAGGTTTATCATGACAAAATTATATGGAAGCTTGGAAGCGGGCGGTACAAAGTTTGTCTGTGCTGTCGGTGATGAAAACTTTAACGTTGTAGAAAAAACACAATTTCCAACAACAACTCCAATCGAAACAATCGATAAAACCATTGAGTTCTTCTCAAAATTCGATAATCTTGCTGGTCTTGCAGTTGGTTCATTTGGTCCGATTGATATTGATAAAAACTCAAAAACCTATGGCTTTATCACAACGACTCCAAAACCAAACTGGGCAAATGTGGACTTACTCGGTGCCCTTCGCCGCGCTTTAAACGTACCAATGTACTTCACGACAGACGTAAACAGCTCTGCCTATGGTGAAGTGGTTGCCCGTAACAATGCTGGTGGCCGTATTGAAAACTTGGTTTACTACACAATCGGTACAGGTATCGGTGCAGGTGTCATTCAACGTGGCGAGTTTATCGGTGGTGCGGGTCACCCTGAGATGGGCCATTACTATGTAGCTAGACACCCAATGGATATTGAAAAAGAGTTTAAGGGTGTTTGTCCTTTCCATAAGGGATGTCTGGAAGGCTATGCCGCTGGTCCAAGTTTGGAAGCTCGTACAGGTGTACGTGGGGAAAATATTGAACTCAACAACCCTGTTTGGGATGTTCAAGCCTACTACATCGCTCAAGCTGCGGTTAATGCGACAGTGACCTTCCGCCCAGACGTGATTGTCTTTGGTGGAGGGGTCATGGCTCAACAACACATGCTGGACCGTGTCCGTGAGAAATTTACATCTCTTCTCAATGGTTACCTACCAGTGCCAGATGTGCGTGACTATATCGTGACTCCAGCAGTTGCAGAAAATGGTTCTGCTACACTTGGGAACTTTGTCCTTGCAAAAGAAGTTTCAAAATAAAGCACAAAATCCGCTTGGGAAACCAAACGGATTTTTTATGTGTTAAAGCATTTGCCAGAAAAAGTCAATAATATAGGTCAGACCGTAGGTATAAACCACGAGAGTAAAGGGTTTGGTCAGAATGATGATGGTCATATAGCGCTTGAAGCTCATCTTGGTCAGGGCAGCCAGCATACAGAGAAAGTCGGCTGGACTAATGGGCCAAATCATCATAAAGATAAAGAAACGATCGAAGCGATTGCCCTTATCCAACCAGCCGATATACTTGTCGTAGGTACGTTTGCTGACGACAGACTGGACAAAGGCAGCCCCATAGAGGCGCACCAGATAAAAGATAATGGCACAGCCAATCACGATTCCGATATAGTTGTAGATCGTACCGATGATGTGCCCGTAGATAAAGACCCCTGCCACCGAGGTCAAGGCTCCTGGAATGATAGGGACGACAGTCTGTAAAATCTGTAAAAAGATAAAGAGAGGTGGCCCCCAGATGCCTGCCTGCTGGATAAAGGCAGAGAGGGTTTCCTTAGATTGTAAAATCCCAGCCTGATAAGCCCAAATACAGAAAATCAAACTCCCAACCCCACCGACAATCGATGAGATGTTGATAACTTGCTGTAAAAGGGGAGAAACAGCTTTCATTTGTTTATCCTGTGACATGTAAACTCCTCATAGATAGTATATTTCTACTATACCATATTTTGGAGGAGAAAGGGGGAATGGATTGTTTTTGATAAGGAATAGAAAGTAAATAGGTCTTCGAAGCTTAGAACAGGTCTCTTTCCTAAAGTTTACATGTATTCTAGGTTTAGAATAAGCGTAATTCCATAAATTTAAAAGCATTCTAGGTTTCGAATAGCTTATCTGAGAAAGTTTTTGAGGTCTTCTAACTTTCGAATAGTCATCTTCCCTAAAAGTTTAGATGTATTCTAAAAGCTAGAAAAGTTAAAATCTATAAATAGTAAGAGTCTCTATCTGATGGACGGAGTGTATATCTAGTCAGATAGGGATTTTTTTATTTTGGAAATGTCTGATTTTTTTCCTGAAAAGTACGTTTTTAGATGGAAATAATGACAGTTAAGAAGATGAAGGTCAAAATGTTTTGGGAAACTGTTAGAATGGATGTATCAACTTAAAGGAGAAAAATTGATGAAGAAAGTTAAAGATGATGAGGAGAGTATGCTATCGACACTTCCTTTATGGGGGCTTCTATTTGGTCTGTGCATTGTTTCAAGTCTTTGTATTTAAGGATAGACCTTTGATTCAACCTCATAGGCAAGGAAGCATTGTAAAAACAGATCTATCTTTCAGAACTAATCCAGTCTTGGTTTGATAGAGAAGATAATAAATGATTCATTAAATAGAAAGGATATCATCATGACAAAAACATACGCTATTCGCCCTCTTAGTTACAGCAACTTTACTAACCGTGAGTTTGAAAGCTTGATGATGGATACTCATCAAAGTTTAGCAACTTTTTTCCAAAGCAAACAAGGATGAGGGCATGTATGCCAAACATTTGGAACCCTTCAAGACCAAGCTTGATGATTTTCAAGCTCAGCTTGCGACGGTGGAGACGAAAGAGTCTAGTAATCTGACAGAAGTCGATCGCAATCGTGATAGTGCCTTGGTCGGTCTCTTTACCCTTTATAGAGGATTTGCTAAGATTAAGGATGCCAAGCTCAAAGAAGCTCATGAAACTTTGAAACCAGTCTTTGCTAAGTATAAGGACATTACTAAGCACAGCAATGATGTGGAAACGGTAGAAATCAAGAGTCTTCTCAAAACGCTTAGTGAAACACCTTATCATGGGGCAGTTACTAGTCTAGGACTGACACCTATGCTGACGGCAGTTGTCAACGCTCAAGAGGAATATGATCAAGTGGAGAGTAAGGCGCGTGCTTCCAAGTCTGCCAAGGAAGTCGGCAAGATCAGACAGCTCCGTACCGAACTTTAAACTATCTATGACCTTTTTATGCGCTATACCGCCGCCAGTGCAGAAGCATACTCTGAAAATGAACACCTGACTCAACTCCTCAAAGATTTGAATACAATCCGAGATAGTAAACGCCGATTGACTGGTTCGAGTAAGAAGGATAAGAAAGCGAAAACAGAAGAAACTACACAAGTAGCAGGATAAAACTAAACGTCTTTAGGTATTTTTATTATCTAAAAGGCGTTTTTTTGGGTGGATTCGTGGTATAATTTAAATGATATAATAATTTTGTTTGGCTAATTAAAAACATTAGATAGGGGTGCGGATTTGGATGATGATAAAAAATTAGATGAATTATCTTTTTTGATTTTATTGCAGGAAACTGTAGAGTTAAAACAAATGTTATATCAGCTAAATAATTCCAATGATGATTTTTGATAGATTTGAAATATCTATACCATTTCTCCCTATTTTTATCATCCATCTGTTTATCCTGGGTGGAAAAAAATTTGAGAAACATAAAAAAAATAGTAAATTTACCATATATTAGAGGTATTGATTTTTGTCACATTATTAAAAAAAGTTCGAATCAGTTTTTAAATTATATTCAGATAAAAGAGTCCTAACAGCTTTTTAAAATGCTAAATAATAGTGTAGAAAAACGAAAAAAATACTAGAAACTGATTATAATTTTTTCCAGAGATTTGTTACTAGTATTATTGGTCAAAAAGATTTAGGAGTATTTCCCTGGTGATATGAATCCGATTATATCAGTTGATGGAGAAGATCCTTCATTCACAACTGCAAGTATTACAGAGGCATACCGCTTTTTATAGGGAACATAAAGATGATCTTGCAGATGATGAATACTGCGAACTTACCGTAAGAGAAATAGAGATTAGTGATAAAGAATGGATTGAATTGATAAATAAAGGCAAACTTGATTATTCCGATTACTCTAAGTATGAAACAAAGGCTAATTTTAGGGGATTAGCGTGGAACTTTTCTTATAAAGGCAAAACAGACAGTGATGACTCTGCTTTTAGAAGAATTGCTTATTGTTCAGTCGGAAAAATTTTTAATATGCGAGTTATCTGTGAAAGAGCAGGTATAAGTTATTCTACATATCGTGGCTTTTAAAAACAACAAACAGCCATTTTTCAAGGCAGAAGATGTATGAGCTACTAAGGACAATGAAAGCCATTGGTAGTGAATGCTGGGATGAAGATTTAGAGTACACATATAAAATTAACAAATCAATAGTGGAGAAATATCACTTGGATTAGAATGGGGTAAATTCCCAAACTAAGTTCCACTGGTTTTTACTAATGCTTGATTTCATCGCTTTTTGTAGCCGAAAGGAATCGAAAAAAGAGCGCACAAAATCCCTCATCTGAAAGCGTTTCAGATTAAGTTCCGCTATGGTGGAAGTTAGTGTGAGACGTTTGAATGGGTTTTTAGGTTAGTTTTTTTAGAACTTATGTTGGAGTAATGTAGAAGACTGACAGACGTCTTCTGCAGGTATTTTTAGAAATGCCAAGAAGTTTAGGAATCTCTTCTCCATAAGTAAAGGCAAAAAGTTCATAGGCTGACTTTCCATTCAAAGCAACGCGTTTGACGCTGTTGACATGCGAACAAACTAGATTGATGTCCTCCTGAGTTAAGTTGTCAAAAGAAGTTCCCTTAGGTAGAATGTCGCGAATTAGTGTGTGATTTTTCTCAATTCTCCCTTTCTGGTCAGAGCGATTAGGATCACAAAAGAAAAGTTTACTCTCTCCTCGAACATCCATTTCGATGTCATCAACCCTGGCAAACTCTCCACCATTATCTGTGAGGATGACAGGAAAGAGTTGACAGAAATCTTTCTCCGCTTGGTGAAGGGTGTTCTTGATATCATAGAGGTGTTTAGTAACCTCAAGGGCAGTTTTATTATCCAGAAGTCTAGCGAAGATAAAGTTACAGAAAGATAAATTGAAGGTGAGTAGTACTTTACCTCCCATCCTGCCCATAACGGTGTCCATTTCCAGCCAAGAGTCTAGTTGATTCAGTGCTAAATAGTTTTGGAAATCCTCATAGGAACGTCCTTTTTTAGCTTCTTTAGGGATGGAAGGTAGCTTACTTTTCCGTCTTTCTTTGAATTTAACGGCTCTGACTAGGTCAATCGGAGCGATAGATAGGTATCCTTTTCGGATATGTCGATAGACAGTTGAGGAGCTGACATCAAGGTTATGAGTTTTGAGGATATGATAGATGTGTTGTCCCTTTTTAACCCCCTCAGAAATGACTTTGTCCATGTCCCAGAAGGTCTTGGAATTGAGGGGAGTTCCTTCACGAGCTTCGACAAGAGTTTGTTCGTATTGTTTTTGAGCTTGCTTAGCGAGGTAGAAGATTTTTTTAAATCCACAATTTTGTCTTCTTTTAGGGCACCCATTACAGACAAAGGGAGCCTTAGCGAGTAGAGGGCAAGGAAGGTTGTTAGAGGTAGAGTCTCTAACTTGTCTGTTTCGTTTGACTTCTTTGGAAACAGTAGTCGGATTTTTTAGAATAAGTTGTCCGATAGCTTTGAAGGTTTCACCGCGCTCTAAGCCTAATTGAATATCATTACGTTCTGAAAGGGTAAGGTTTTATGTTTTGTCATAGTGGACCTCATTTCTAACTCAAACGTCTCACACTTAATTCCACCATAAAAATCCGTTTTAGACTAATTTCCACTTCGGTTGGGCAAGTGGAAGTTACTTTGAGAAGTTAGCTGGATTAGAATGGTACTAAAAGTTCTTTTTATGGAATAGAAATATTGTGAGGAATATGTTATAATACTATGGATAAAAAATCCACATATATGGAGCGAGGAAAAAGAAAAATGAAATTCAATTACAATGGACTTTGGAAGACTCTAATAGATAAGAATATGAAGAAAAAAAGACCTGATTGATAAAAACAGGGGTATCGCCTACTACAATTTCGAAAATGGTTAGGGGAGATGCTGTATCGCTTACAATTATCGGAAAAATTTGCGAAGAACTTGGAACAGATATTGGGGATTTGATATGTATTGAAAAAATTGTTAAGGAAGATGAATAAATGGCATTTACGATAGATGTAGATGAGGGGAAATGGAGTAAAGAAGTTCTCCAAATCCTTCTTGTTGACAGAACAACAAATAGAAATATCATCTGAGGGAACAGATGATTATGAAGCTTTTGGGTAAAGAGTATAATTCGCACTATCCGATTCTGTTTGAGCTAATAACCGGTAAAAATTCAGGTGTTATTCAGCCGAGAATATTAAAAACAAAAGAAAGTCAAGGGAATAGAACAAAAGGAAAAGCGGAAGTTTTTACTCCGAGCTGGGTTTGCAATGCACAAAATAACCTTGTGGATAATGCTTGGTTTGGGTGTGAAAAATATATTTAATAGAGAAATTGAAAAAAAGGTTGGGAAACGAACATAGAAAAAAATCAAGTTTCCGGATAAAAAGAATAAAAACTTGGCAAAAAGTATGTTGATGAAAAAAAAGACTGAAATCACTTGTGGCGAAGCACCTTACTTAGTTAGCAGATATGACACGGTTTCTGGGCAACCGTTAGAGCTGAAAAGACAGAATAGGTATGCTTGATAGGAAAATGAGAGTTGTGTGTGAAAAATACCGACAGTGATACGGAATGGCTGAAATGGTCTGAAAGAGCTTTTCAGAGCGTATATGGATTTGAATTCCAAGGAGATAGTCTTCTTATCGCAAGGGAAAATCTGCTTGCTTCGTATTGCGATTATATGGAAGAAAAGCTAAATAGACAGCCAACAGAGAGAGAACTGATAAATATTGCAAAAGATAATTTCGTGGAATTTATGGCAGATGGATGGGCTTACATATACAATTCCGTATGAAGAAGCAATAGAACCTTTTTAAACAGGTAGCACTGTTTGAACTTCATGAAAAAGAAAAGAAATGCTTGTGTATTATAAAAGATTGGAGAGCAAAGAGAATTTACACTTTCCAAAACTTAGTAAATAAAGGTGGTAATTAGATGGATAAAATGAAAATAGAAGCAATAGATGTGCTTGATAGAATTATAATCGGTCGTGTAGACCCTCATATCTATGCTTTTTACAACAAATACAGTGCCGAACTATCTAAAGGTTGGCGACACATATAGACCCGTATCTCAAAGATTAAACGAGTGGAGAGTATTCTTCCCTGAGCTTGAAAAACAGTATGAGAATAAAGCTGTTATTGATGAAGAAACTTATTTTAGAGATTATGCTATTCATCAATATCTTGAGAATGATTTGCATAAGAAAAGGCTGAACCCTGAGGACTTGGAAGATGGTATCTACTACAGTAGAGAATTTTTTAAGGGAGCTGAAACGAGTGATATTGATAGTGCTATTGAAGATATAAAAGAAAGTTATCAAGCAAACTTAAGTAAATATGAATATTATAGTTCGAAGAATAGGCTTCCACAGACTTTTCATTATCAAAGAGGAGAACAATGGACTTTAAGACCAAATCAACAATCAGCTGTAGATAGCTTTATTAGGGCTGTAAAGAATGGTAGAAGAAACCTGCTTATGTATGCTGTTATGCGTTTTGGGAAGTCTTTTACATCTCTTTGCTGTGCATTAGAAATCTCTGCGAATATCGTTTTGGTTGTATCGGCAAAAAGCTGATGTAAAAGATGAATGGAAAAACTGTTGAGGGAGCAGGCAACTTTTTCAGAGTATGTGTTCTTAGAAGCTTATGATTTAGCTTCAAGCGAAAAATGCCATTAAGGCAAATAGGGAAGAAAAATAAAAAAAGTTGTAATATTTTTTTAACCTTGCAGGATTTACAAGGTGATGCAATTAGGATAAGCATAGAGAACTTTTCCAAGAACAGATTGATTTGCTTGTTATTGACGAAACTCATTTCGGAGCAAGAGCAGAATCTTTTTGGAAAAAAATTTTTAGAAAAATGCTGGGTACGAAAAAAATCTGACAAGTCCAATATTAATAAACTTGATGATGAGAATATTGATGTAAATGTAGCAGAGGAAGAACTAAAACAAATAAACGCAAGGATTAGATTACATCTGTCTGGTACACCATATCGTATTTTTAATGGGGAGCGAGTTTGAAAAAGAGGATATTATATCATTTGTACAATTCTCTGATATAGTCAAAGAGCAGGAAGAATGGGATAAAAAAATAATCTTAATAAGGATGATATTAACGAATGGGATAATCCGTATTACGGATTTCCACAAATGGTTAGATTTGCATTTAATCCCTAACAAATCTTCTCGTGAGAAAATGGAAGCTCTTAAAAAGAAGTGGCGTTACATTTGCTTTTTTTCCAAACTATTTGAGCCTGAGTCAATCAAAAAGATGCGAAAAAAATAATGGGCATAAGAAATTCATAAACGAGACTGAGATTTTTGGAATTGCTTCAAGTTATAGATGGTAGCAAAAGAAGATGAGAACCTACTTGGTTTCTTAGATTATGACAAAAATTAAAGAAGGTAAGATGTGCCGTCATATGGTAATGGTACTTCCGTATTGTGCCTCTTGTGATGCCATGGAAGAACTTTTTAAGTAAGCGAAAAAGACACTTTTAAGAATCTTGGTAAGTATGAAATTATAAATATATCAGGAGTTGATGCAGGAAAGATATATAAAAAAACCAAGTGATATAAAGAATAAAAATAAAAGGAATGTGAAGACTTAAATAAGGAGACTATAACACTAACTGTTAATAGAATGCTCACCGGCTCTACTGTTGAACAATGGGATACTATGCTTTATTTTTAAAGACACATCATCTCCACAAGAATATGATCAGTCTATTTTTTTAGACTACAAAATCAATATATCAGGACATTATCCAGTGAAAAAGGATTTATTAAAGAGAACTTAAAACCTCAGACACTACTTGTTGATTTTGATCCTGACAGGTTGTTTAGAATGCAGGAACAAAAATCGCTAATTTATAATGTCAACACAGAAGAAAATGGAAATAGCAAGTTAAAGGAAAGAATTGTCGAAGAACTTAGAATATCTCCAGTCATTATGATGAATCATAATAAAATTAAGGAGGTAGATGCGACTAATATTTTAGAGGCAATCAGTGAGTACAACAATCAAAGAAGTGTATCGGATGAAGTCTTGGATATTCCGGTAGATTTGTCGATATTAAATGATGAAACTATTAGGGAAGTCATTGAGCAACAGGCAGAATTTAGTTCTAAAAAGGGACTTACAATAGATCCAAACCAAGGTGAAGGCGATGAACTTGATATTGATGAAGCTGGTGAGGAAGTCGAAAATTCGGAGGGAAATCAAGAGAAAGCGGAGAGTAAGGATTACACTGAAGAAAAAAACGATAAAGAAATAGAGAAATTAGAAGGTCAGATTAAAACATATTATCAGAGGATTTTGTTCTTTTCTTTCTTGACAAAGGATAAAGTGGCTTCACTTGATGATATTTTAAGCGTGATTGATAAGGATGAAAATATTAGGCTATCTAAGAATTTATTCTTAGATAAAGGCATCATTGAAAAGATAAGCAAGGTAATGAATCCGTTCAAGCGTAGCAGGCTGGATTATAAGATACAAAATATCTCAATGCTTGCTTGTGATGAATCGGTTGCGCCGCTTACAAGAGCAATGACATCTATCAAAAAAAGTTTAATAGAATGTCTGAATCAGAGGTTATCACACCATCTAAGGTGTGCGATGAAATGGTTGGCTTATTACCCTAAAGAGGGATTAAAAGAGATTGTGTCTAATCAAGATAAGTTGCTTGATATAGCAAGCAAATCAGGAGAATATGCAGTTTCCTTTATATAAGAGATTGACATCTGAACTTGGATATTCACACGAAGATGTAAGGGATATTATTTACTCTATTCCGACATCATCTGTTGCATATGAATTTACTAGAAGGTTCTATGAGATATTAGACATCAATGTTGAAAATATTGCGGCATGGTTCAATGCGTATGATTTAATTGATGTGAAAAATGATAAAGATGAAGTAGATTATGAAAAGATAAGTAGATTATTAAGGCAGAAAAAAGATTTTAGTAAAATAACATTGAAAGATGAAATTAAGGCAGGTGAGAAAACAGTGAAATTTGGAGCTATAATTGGGAATCCGCCATATCAAGCGTCGGCACAAGGAACAAGTTCAAGTGATGATCCAATATATCATATGTTTTTGGAAACATCATATAATATAGGAGATATAGCTATTCTAATTACGCCTGCAAGATTTTTATTTGATGCAGGAAAAACACCGTCAGATTGGAATAAAAAAATGTTAAATGATCCGCATTTAAAGGTTCCATTTTTTGAAAGCGATAGTGCAAAAAGTATTTAAGGATATACTCATTCCAGGAGGAATTGCTATAACATATAGAGATTCTAGAGTGGAATTTGGGAAAAATCAGCAAGTTTGTTAGTTATCCTGAATTAAATGTAATTAGAAACAAAGTTTGGAGAGAGGAACAAGATAGTATCAGGACTATAATTTATAGTCAAAAACAAATTCAATTTAGATCTGCTATATAATGATTATCCTGAATATAGATCTATTATTGGTAGCAATGGTAAAGACAGACGATTTAGACAGATAATAATGGAAAGGTTAGATGCTTTTTACAGAAGAAAAAAGAAACTAATAGTATTAGAGTATTAGGTTTGATAAAAAAAGAGCTAGAGCATATAGATATATTCCCCAAAAAAATATGTAGAGGATGAGATTTGGATTGATAAATACAAAGTATTTGTTCCATTTTTCTAATGGAGCATCGGGGACGCTAGGAGATGAGCCTGCAAGAATGATTAGTAAACCCGTGCTTGGTATGCCAGGAGATGGAATAACTCAAACATTTATAGGTTTTGGTGTGTTTGATAGTCAATTTGAAGCAGAAGCGTTACTTAAATATATAAAGACTAAATTTTTGCAGAATTTTTATTAGCAATATTAAAAAGTAACTCAAGGTAATAAGTCTGAAAACATGGGAATATGTTCCAATGCAAAATTTTAGCAGAACATCTGATATTGATTGGGATAAATCAATTGAAGAAATCGACAATCAGTTATATAGAAAATATGCTTTTGAGTGAAGAAGATGTTGCTTTTTATTAATAGGAGAATTGCAGAAATATAGGAGGTAATTATGATAAAAAAAGAGATAAATATATCTTGAATTCGTTACATGATTTGGACTTATCGCCAACAATGGAGAAAAATGCCAGAGATAAGTATGCTGCCTTATCAAAATATTTAGATGAACAAGGTTTGGATTCTGATTTTTATCCACAGGGTTCATTTTTGATAGGAACAACAATACGCCCATACCGCGATGGTAAAGAGCATGATTATGACTTAGATGTATTGGCAATATTGAAAAGAAAAAAGGAAGACACTGATGCAAAAAGTGTAAAAAATGATGTTGGGGATTGCATAAAAGAAAGTGGAATTTACTCCGATAAGTTAGAAAAAGAAGATAGAAACTGCTGGACGCTAAAATACGCAGAAGTAGCCGATGGCGTTGGCTTTTCCTTGGATATTGTCCCATCAGTTGACGAAGATATTCGACAAAAAACGAAATTATTAACTCGGGAGTTTCATATTCAAATGCAGAAAAAACTGTTGCTATAACAAATAAAGAATTATCTGTTTATGATTGGATTACAAGCAATCCTCTTGGATTTGGTGATTGGTTTTTGGAAATTAGTAATCGACATTTAAGTACTGATATGAAATCAGAGCAATACAATAATTTACCGTATGATATAAGGATGGTGTTTGCAAGTGCAGAAAAAATACCAACCTATTACTATAGATCAAGTTTGCAAAGAGCTGTTCAGTTTATCAAAAGACATAGAGATATTTATTATGACAGAAGCAAATTGAGCGGAGACAAGCCATCGTCAATTCTAATTTCAGCATTAGTTGCAGACAGTATAAAAAATGAATGGTTTTTATCTGTTTCAGACATAGTAAATGCTTTCATTGTTGGCTTTAGCAATAGAAGTATATCTCTAATGCAAGATGGCAAAATATTAAATCCAGTTGATTTAAGAGAAAATCTTATCGAACGATATACAGACAATAGGTTGAGTAATATGAGCAAATGGGTTTCGGCATTAAATGACTTTATGAACATTGAGGATGAACGAAAATTCAAACAAAGTATTCATAATGATATTAACACGAGAGTCTTTGCAGAAACCTTTGAAACGCCTACAAGAATTACACCTACAAAACCCTGGAAGAAGTAGTATGAGTTATGGATTAAGCTATGAAATCAAGCAATTGTTAGATAGTCAACCGAGATTAACGATAGTGGATAATGATATAGAGTACATAATCCAAGGGGTATATAAATACTCCTTGGATTATGATGGACATATTGCTCAAGGCGAAAGAAATATTAAGCTCACAGTTCAAAAAAACTTCCCAAATAGCATTCCAAAATTTTATGTATACGATTATCCAGAACATATAGAACACATCTATCAAGATGGTAATGTTTGTTTGGCAACAATAGGTGAAATGATATATTTCTTAAAATGAAAAATCCGTCTTTTTATAGCTTTTTATTGAGAAGTTTGTGAATGCCTTTATATACACCTTGGATTGGTTTGAAAAAAATATAAGACTTATCCATTTGGTGATAGGAAACATGGCTATAAAGGGTTGCTTGATTATTATTTAAATGATTTGAAGTTGACCAAGGAACAATATAAGGAAATAGTATTTATTGTATACAACAATAAGTATAGAGGTCATATGCCGTGTATTTGTGGATTTGGTAAAAAGTTGCGAAATTGTCATGGCAAATATATATTGCCAATTATAACGAATGCTTCATATAGGAATGAGTTTCTATATGAAGCAAGTATGATATTAACGGAGGATGGAAAAAAATGTTAGCAAATAATCCTCAAAAATAAAGATTTTATTTTTGTCTAAGTGGTTTGCTTTTAGCTCAAGACATTTTTGGTGCGATAGCATTTGCGTTAGCCATTTTTTTCAGGGGATAACATTATTTATTCCTGCTAAGATTTTTCCTTGTCATATCAGGTGTGATTTTAGTGGTCGAGTATATGTCATCATATTATAAAAAGTGTTTTTGATAAAGGACATCGCATTAGAGAAGTTGGACTTATTGATAATAGTTTTAATGAGAAAAGAATTCCAAACTATAATAGCGAGCCTTACTACAGTAATGCCTCTATATCAAAAGAGGAAATAAAGTTATTGGCTAACATACACGAAAATTCCCTGTTTACTTCTCGCATAGCAGAGAAAAATGTCGTTTCCGTACTATTTATTTTCAGTTCTTGCTTTTTTATTCTTTATTATAAAGCTTTTCATAAGTGGTATGGATGATTACTCCTCGTTGTTATTAAGTTTTATAGTATCCAGCAGCCTTTTTGATAGAGCTATTAAGTTACATTCTTTGAAAAAGTCATCTGAAGATATATATGAGAAAATAAATGAAATATGTAGCAGATATGAAAAGCGTTCAGTGAAAACAAGCATGATTTTTACCTCAAATAGTAGAAGTGCTATTACTCTATGAAAATGCTGTATTCGAGTCAAAAATTAATCTTTCTGAAAGAATATTTCGCAAGCTAAATAGTTCTTTAAGTAATGAATGGATTGATATTAGGAATAGTTATTTAATATATGAAAACCAAAAAGAGATGAAAAAGTAATCACCCCTCCATCTCTTTCCTCATATATTTCTCGTAGTTTTTCCTGATTTGATACAGTTCGGTCATCTCAGATTTTGATGAAGAATACTCTTGCATAAGGGTATTCTTTTTTTCGTTCAGTTTTTCAAATTCCTCAAAAATCTGCTTGGAATTAGGCATTTTAGAGTATGATTTTTTAAGATCGGCAAGGGATTTTTCGTACAAGAGAATTTCCGCTTTATGCTCATCGGCAATGGCTGATTGATATTATTGACAGTGCATTGATAAGGTTAAAAGAATATCCTGTTCACGGTCAGTGCTACTATACGATAATTCAATACTCTTATCTTAGCCGTGATAAACACTCAAACGAAGAAATAATGAGAAAGGTTGCATTAGAAAAGACATATTTTGGAATTGATTGTTGAAAAATCGAAGAATTCTGAGTCTCAAAGAAGTAATGAAAGCAGAAGTTAGTCGTGTAATTCGTTCTAGTATCGATATTCGTGCCAAAGAAGAGTTGGTTATCGGCTTTTATCAATGACACTGATTTGCAAAAAAATTGAAAGACCATGATGGGGTTATCAATGCTTTCTATGAATATGGCAAGGAACGCAAGAAAATCGCAATCCATGACCTAGCTGAGTCTGAGAACCTTGTAGCTGATTACCAATTATTCATAGACAAATCAATTCAACGAGGTTATGCTGAAAACAGTGGGACTGATTTAGATTCGATTATTCCACCAACTTCTCGTAGACAGGGAGCGCGTGAACGGAAAAAGCAAGAAGTTTTACGTAAGATTCAGTTGTTAGTAGAGACTTATTCAGGTATTTAAGGATTGTTGACTAATATCTATTAGAAAAATCAGGCTCTACAAAAAACACTATTTATTCACTCATAATTCGCTCATTTTTAAGATATAACTTTGTTTCCATATTTCCGGGGAACTAGTAGAAAGTAAGGAGAAATATGGAAA